>Ga0123352_10000114_pt1 | contig 89783 bp, 88 predicted proteins | sample TergutLab28metaG_FD_89700 | JGI IMG/M metagenome (GOLD analysis project Ga0123352, IMG submission 89700) | Labiotermes labralis P1 segment gut microbial communities from Petit-Saut dam, French Guiana - Lab288 P1 | ecosystem: Host-associated > Arthropoda: Insects > Digestive system > Gut ...
ATTCTCGGTCTTGGTGTACGGCTAGTACGACCTGCGACCTCAAATTTCGAATAAACGAATTTTTAGCGGCTTTAGGTCGGAGAGTTTTGAGTCGGAAATTTTTATTCCTGCCACGAAAAGAGATCGCAGCCTTACCAATGTAAGGCAAGGGCTGTCAGTACTTTTGTCTACGACAAAAGCGGCTGTGCCGCCGGGCTTCTTCCCGGTACGCATTGACAAAGGCAGGGATAAAAATTTCCAACTCAAAACCGTGTTGTACATTGTATTGCAAGGGTAGTAATAGTAAGTAATATAGTGACATATGCAACACTTGCCGCATATGTCACTCTTTGATTAAATTACTAGAATAATTCCCCTAAATTACGAGTAATTATTTCCTCAATATCTGATATCAACATGTTTCTAAGAGCTCTTGGTCTTTGAGGCATATCAACTCTGCCGCTGAATCTTCTAATAGTGATTCTCGCATCACCATCTGAAAGATTAATTGTCCTTGGACCATCCCAACGGTCATTTAAACGCACCGACGATAAATATGCAACAATATTACGTGCTGGCGTTAATCCAATATTACCTCTAAGTGTAGCTTCACTGCCCCATTCAGACCATTCACTCCATCCTTCTTGAGACCATTCCGCCATCATGTCTTCCCAAAAATAACCCATCTCTTCTTGCAAATTGGCTAGCTCTTCTTCTGAAATATCACCAAAAATATCTTCTATAGACATTGGCTCTCTAAAGCTTCTCCAAGAGGAGATGGAGTTATATCTCATTAAGAAATTATTCGTACTGTTTTCGGTGTTCCAGTCGATAGTAAACCTTATGACATCGTTATGTTCAGAAGACCACCATCTAGAGCTGTTTTCGATAACAAGCTCACTTCTGAAATGATTTGTTCTAACGTTATTGCCAATTAACGAAATTTTCGTTGTATTTCTATCGCCAACGCTTGAAAAATGAATATGGTCAAGCATATTATCTCGCCCTAAAGCACCAAATTCAATTCTGTTACTGTAATCATTTGCCATAGTTATAACAACGCCGATATATATGCCGTTTGATTCAATAAATTCAAGTATCAAATCATCTCTAAATGGTTCAATATACTCAAGCTCTTCAAGCAATACTTCAAGCATATGCTCCGTGCCTCTTAAAGAAAACAGCCCAAATGGCATGAACCCTAAGCTATGCAAAGAATCAAAGTAAGCTGTGACGCCTTCATCATTCAAAATTAACGTGACTGCTTCGATTAAGAATTTGTTTAACTCTTCTGCGGGAACAACTACTCTTGTAACATCTCTTTCAACAGATATTCCATTAAATTCAAGTGCCCTGTATCCAACAGTAATTCTTGAACTTCTGAACAGATTTCTGTAAGCTGATTCAAGATTTTGAATTGTTTCAGCACTTAATTGATAATCTGAGCCATCAAATAGTAATCTGATAATGTTGTCATATGAAATATCATTATCAAAAAATCTGAGAAGCCATCCGGATACCCATGCTAAAGTCGTATCTTGATTTAATTCACTGAAAGCCTTTATGTCGTCAAATGGGTCATGCGCATTTAAAAATATACTGTCGTCAAAAAGTCTCAATATAGCCCGGTCATTTGTAAAGTAGGCACCTAAATCAAGATAGAAGCCCAGAAAGTCATCATCTTCAAATTCATCCATTTCGACGGCTAAACCAAATGCTAAAGCTCTGTCCCAACGGCTGTTAGTTATATCAACATCAAACCTTGGCAATGGGAAATACCAACGGCTTTCACGATCTTGAAATGCATCAAGGTTTAATTCCATACGTGCGTTAAAATCTTCTGCAAATAATTCACTTATACGAGAAATTAATTCGTTGTTTGTAACACTTTCAAGCTCAGAACTAAGTTCTCTTACAGTGTTTGAAAGAGTTAAATCAAAATGCAACTCAGGGCTTACTGACCTAATAATATCTGCCCTGCGGGAATATGCCAAAACTATAGAGCTGATTAAAATAACAGAAATCAACGTTAGGATCGAAAATTTGAAAAGTTTTCTCATTTTTATTTCCTCCTAATTTTCATAAGCCGCCCCCGGAAAGAGGGGTTACGGCGGAAAATTTGTTGATGTATATTAATTTCCGCCGTAACTTTAGATACTACATAAATGCAAATACTAAAGGCATTATTAACATTTCGATGTCAAACATTGACATATCTCTTAAAGGTCTTAAATTCGTTGGAACATTTATTGCTTGACCAAGATCACTGATCGTTATTTTGAAATCTCCGTCACTAAATGTTATAGTTTCCCCGCCTATGCGAGCAGACGATAAGGAGAATACAACGTCATTATTGTCAGATACTGCGAATGTTCCTCTAATATTTCCAAGGGCATGAAGATCAATAACAAAATTGTCATAAGATTGAGTCGTGTCCCATTCAAAACTGAACATAATAGTATCAAAGTCTGTACGAATTGTTACGTTGACTGAATAATTGTCTGTATTCACATTGCTGCCGGTTATAGAAAAGAAGAAAGAATCAAATCCATCAGGATCATCGAATGAAATATAGAAGTTATCAAGCATATTAACTTCCCCGATTGCTCCTATTTCAAATACACTTCCATCAGGATCTTCAATACGGATTGCGATGTATCTTCCATCTCTTTCAATGAATTGAACAGCTATGTAACCACTCATTAAGCCGGATAATTCATCAATAGATGCGTGCATTTCATCCATCAACATAGCGTTGAATCCCATTGATTGATAAATTTCATCATCTAATATAACTTTTAAAGCATCAACAATAAATTCATTTAATCTCGAACCATTTACTGCAATTGATGTTACTATTACATCTCCTTGAATTTGATCAAAGTCAACTGTTCTATCTTCAATTGTATAAACGAAACCTCTTGCTAATTCATCATAAAGTTCTTCAAGTCTATTCAGTGTGTATTCGCTTAAAGAGTCATTTGCAGCTAAGCCGCCGGAAGGTCCAATGAATAACTCGCTATATGATAATCCGCTAATTCCCATTTCTTCAAGCATTGCAATATCAAGTTCACGTTCAAGTCCAAGACCGTTTGCGTTAGAAAACGCCATTAGATCATCAAAGAAATTAGAAGCACTGACAGAGATGTTTTCGCCTAAAAAGCTTACAATAACATCTGAATCCGTCAAGAAAAGCCCAATATCCATCATTTCTTGAACATCTACGGTAAGAGCCAAAACTCTGTCTCTTAAACTGTTGCTTAAGTTTGAAGTTATTAAAGGCATTCCGGCATCAAAGCCCATGAAGCTATTAACATTAAGTAAAAGTTCAATATCAAATTCACCCGTTGCAAATATTTCGCCCATTTGTGCAAATACTCTGTTGTCACCAAGGCTCATAAGCTCTGATTCAAGATGACGCATAGTGTATGCCCAAGTAGCGTTAAAATATTCGGCAGGGTTAGAACGGTCAACACTTCTGCGTTCAGCAGGTGCTGTGCCATTTGAGCCGCCTGTTTCTCCGGGTGTTGCACAAGCAGATAGCACTAAGATCATAACCATAACAAGTGCTATCATCATACTGATAAATTTCAAAGACCTTCTTCTAATCATTTTTTATTTCCTCCTAAGATGTTTTAATAAAGTTTTATTTACGCTAATCCAAAACCCATAAAATTTGCTAGCTTTTTAATATCTGAACAAAGAGTTTTAAATTCATGAGGATTAAGAGATTGATGCCCATCAGATAGTGCCTTTTCAGGATTTGGATGAACTTCAATCATTAAACCGTCGGCTCCTGCAGCTACTGCCGCTTTGGAAAGTGGAGCTACATATTCTCTGACCCCTGCCGCATGGCTTGGGTCAACGATTATTGGCATATCTGACCTGCTTTTGATAACGGGCACAGCACTTATATCAAGCGTATTTCGAGTGCTAGTTTCGTAGGTTCGTATGCCTCTTTCGCATAGGATAACATTATAATTTCCTTCGCTTCTAATATATTCTGCGGCATTAAGCCATTCGTCAATCGTAGCAGCAATACCTCTTTTAAGAATTACAGGCTTACCTGATTTGCCTACAGCACGAAGCAAAGGAAAATTTTGCATATTCCTTGCACCAATTTGCAAAATATCTACATACTTTGCAGTTTTTTCTATAAGGTTAGCATCAAGAACTTCGCAAATAGTAGGCAAACCTGTTTCCATTTTTGCCTCGTATATGTATTTAAGCCCTTCTTCTTCAATACCTTGAAAAGAGTAGGGGGACGTTCTTGGCTTGTAAGCACTGCCACGCAAGATATTTGCGCCCGATTCTTTAACATAACGAGCAGCAGACAAAAATTGTTCCCTGTTTTCAACAGCGCAAGGTCCGCCGATTATAACGAAGCTTCCCCCGCCTATTATTATGTCATCGACAGTAATCGACAAATAATTTGCCTCCCTCTTAAACCACCATCTTCTTAATAGTATATCGTATTTTTTCATATATTTCAACCAGAAAACAATATGAATTTTATGGAGTATATAATATGTTCATGCCAACCGTCCCATAGCATCTATCATTATACCATATGAGTATTTAAAAATCTATCAGGTTTTGCTTGTATCCACACGCTCTAAGGGCTTGGCGTAAATGCCGTCGAACCTAATCCAAGCGGCACAACAAATACAAGTGTAGTCGTCGGGTTTATATGGATTGTTAGTTGAATTGAAGGGGCTTCTTTTCGTGTTCCTGCTGAAAACGATGTATCATAAGGGATTCCGGCAGATATAAGCAGGGATATTAATACGTTAAATCTACACATTGAAATAGGCTCGCCATTCATAACTTGCCGGAATATGTCTATAGAAAACAATGACATTATTTGGTTATCGAATACAGACATGATAAAAACCCCTCTCGTTATCAGTTTATGTACAAGTTTGGGGTTTTGTGCGGAATTGTTAAAATACTTCTTCAACAACAATGTCATATGGTTTCCCATTGACTTTAACAAGAAAGTTATGCCTGTTTTTAGGGTGATGTTCAATAGCATTAACCAAGCTATTTGTATTTTGCACTAAAATAGCGTGTGCTTCTTCAATCGATATGCCTTCAAACCGAATAATGTCTCCGGTTTTAGATTGAGCAACTATATGCAAGTCTGATGAAATAACAGTAGCTATTTTTGCGTAACCTCCTGCTGTTTGCCCGTCTTCCATAACAATAATTGGGTTGCCGTCGCCTGGTATTTGTATGCTTCCTGTAACTATTCCCTCGGAAATAATATCACTTCCGGATTTTGTTTCTATTTGAGGACCGTTCAATCTGTATCCCATTCTGTCAAACTGATTTGTTACTTGATAAGAGCTGTTAAGAAATGTCTCAATTCCGCTGTTAGTAAAAAAATCATCCTGCGGACCCAAAACTACTCTAACTGTATATTCTCCCGTATAGGAATAAACTTGTTTTATACGATTTCCAATCAGTTCCCTAAGGGTTTTTGATGGTGCGCTTGTTGTGATGATATCAGACACTTTTAAAGCTCTGCCTTCATATCCGCCTATTCCTGCTCGTAAAAAAGTTGTTTTTGAATTCATAACAACGGGTACATCAATTCCACCGGCAAACGAGAGATACCCTCTGCATCCGGATTTTAGCATCCCAAAACTCAAAACACTTCCCTTTTTTATAAAGATGCTCTCCCACATAGGTACAGGATTGCCATCTATTTCAGGCGAAAACTCTGCCCCTGTAATAGCGATTACTGAATCAGACAAAAACCTCATGCTTGGGGCGGTTAGACTGAATTCCAACACAGCTGAATTTTCATCATTGCCAACTAATATATTAGCCGTTTTGTATGCAAGTGAGTCCATTGCGCCTGACGAAGGTATTCCAAGTTTTCTAAACCCTTTGCGCCCTGAATCAACAACAATTGTTAAAATACCGGGAGTTATAATTTCAGCAGTCATAATTTATCTAGTCTCCTATTCTAGCCGGATGTATTCTTCGGGTGTTATTGATATAAATTGTATTAAATCTCCCGCCTCATATAATATAGGCTTTTCACGATTAGGGTCAAACATTTTATATGGTGTCCTTCCGATCAACTGCCATCCGCCGGGGCTTTCTATTGCATAAATTCCTGTTTGAGCTCCTGCAATTCCTACGCTTCCAGGTATAACTTTTGTTCTGGGAGATGTTAAGCGGGGAGCGTTTATTTTCTTATCAAGTTCACCTAAAAATGAAAATCCCGGCATAAAACCGAGCATGTAAATCAGATAAGGCTTTGAAGTATGAATTTTTACAACTTCCTGTGCTGTAATTCCATTAATTTCTGCAACAGACTCAATATCTGGACCAAATTCGCCGCCATAACAAACAGGAATTTCAATAATATTCGGATTTTTAATGTCTTTAGTGCACATATTTAGCTCAGACTCTTTAAGCTTAGATACAAGCTCTGAATAAGAAATAACTAGAGGGTCATAGGTTATAGTCAGTGCTTTATACGACGGAAACGTCTCCGTAATTCCTTCAATTTTGGAAGAAATAACTGCACTTTGAAATGCCGTCACTGCTTTATTAAGCTCTTCTGAAATAGATTGTCCGAATTCAACTACGATTGCTTTGTCACCTAATGTTAAATATTTCGCCATTTAAACAATCTCCTTTAACGCCGTCGGATGTATCCCCTCAGCCGCTAGCGCAGATTTAATTGCCGTAACAAACTCTACGGCTTCCGGGTTGTCACCATGAACACAAATCGAATGCGGTTCAAGGTTAATTGCTTCGCCTGTTAAACAAATAACAGTTTTATCCTTAACCATTTTAACGACACGCTTTGCGCACTGTTCAACATCATGAATCATTGCCCCTTTTATCCCCCGTGCAACTAAAGTGCCGTCTTTGTTATAAGCTCTGTCAGCAAAAACCTCGTTTGCGGCTTTAAGCCCTATGTCATTTGCCGCTCTAGTCATTTCGCTGTTTGCAAGGGCAAGGAATATGATAGTTTTATCTATTTCATAAATTGCATCAGCTATTGCTCGAGCAATATTATAATCAACCGCAGCCATATTATAAAGTGCGCCATGTGGTTTTACATGTTGAATTTTTTGACCCTTAGCTTTAGCAAAGGCCCAAAATGCGCCTATTTGATATTTAACATAAGCCTTTACTTCTTCAGTAGAAACAGCCATAGCCCTTCTACCAAAACCCAGTAAATCGGGCAAACCAGGGTGCGCTCCGACCATAACCCCGTTTTTAACCGCCATCTCGACAGTCTTTTCCATAACAACAGGGTCTCCCGCATGGTATCCGCAGGCAATATTTGCAGAGGTCACGTGTTTTAATATTTCATCATCATACCCTAACCTGTAATTGCCAAAACTTTCGCCTAAGTCTGAATTTATGTCAATCTGATACATGTATAGTTCCTCCACAAAATTAATAAAAATAGTCTATCATACGGCTGTAATAGCTGTCAATGAAATGACGATATGACAAAATAGCAAATTCCATGTATCTACAATCAACTATAGTTGAAATCAAAGATGATTTGTGATAGAATGTGCCCTGTTGCAATTATTAATAAATACCTAGGAGGAACAAAATGAACCAAGAATCTGCAAAATCGTTAGAAGAAATGATGAACGAAAAACCTAAAAAGAAAGTAAACTGGTCAGCTTTCGTTGAATCTGATGCGGTTAACTTTTTTAACGCACACGAACTTGAAAAAATGTCAATCGAAGATGGTAATGGAAATAAAGCAAAGCTTTCTCGCCAAAAAGATAACGCTATCAAAGTTGAATATTCATCAACTACGATTTTATAAGTCATAATGGAGCAAATACATAAATCACCAAAAAAAGGTTTCATCGCTGCTATAGCAGCACAGCTAACATGGGGAATGCTTGTATTTTATTGGAAATCTATAGAGTCAATATCAGCATATGAAATTCTTGCAATGAGAGTCATTATGAGTGTTGTTACTGCGGTAATCATTCTCTCATTCAAAAGTGCTTTAAAGGATTCCCTAATAGCAATGAAAGACAAAAAATTTGCCGGCATGATACTTATTGCCGGCTTAATTATCGTATCTAATTGGGGAATGTTCATATATGCTGTTAATAACGGCTTTATTTTAGAAAGTGCGTTGGGATATTTCATTTCTCCAATACTGACGGTGTTATGCGGTGTAATTTTCTTTAAAGAAAAACCGGACAAATATATAATTGTTTCAGTTATATTTGTAAGCCTGGCAGTAATTTATATGACGATAAGCTATGGCAGACCGCCTTTTATTGCGCTATACCTAGCTATTACGTTCAGCGGCTATTTAACGGTCAAGAAAAAAATAAACGCTGAACCGGTTGCAGGTCTGTTTTTAGAATCGCTTGTAGTTACACCATTTGCGTTAATTTTCGTTATATTCCTTATGGTTACAGGGGCATCAAGTATACTTACTGCAACGATTCCTATTAATTTACTGCTGCTGCTATCAGGGGCAGTAACTATGACCCCGCTTATGTTTGTAATGATAGCTCAAAAGCATATCAGCATGTTGATTTATGGCATACTTAGTTACATCGCCCCGACAATGCAAATGCTTATAGGCGTATTTGTTTACTCAGAGGAGTTTACAATGATTGAGGCTGTTTCATTAGTAGCTGTTATATGTGCGATATCATACTTTACTTTTGGTCAGTATAAGAAATCACAGATTTTAGCTTCTACCAACATCAGCAAGCCATCTCTTTCTTGAAGTCCTAAGTAGCATTAATAGGATAACGCCTATGGAAGACAATATAGCAAGAACTAAAAACCTTACCGTTTCGCTTGGAATAAACCCTACAAGCATTGGGATAAACAGTGCGGATATCGCTAAACCGATTAATATTGCACCTAAATTTCCTCCTATGTATTTGAGCCCGAAATAATCAGAGGCAAGAACAGGGTTTACACCTGCCGGACCTCCGTAACAAAACGCCATTATGAACACAACAGGCAGCAAAAATACTCCGCTGATAAATATCAAAAGCAGAGAGCAAATTGCAGTAGCTGCTGTAATCGCAATAAGTGTGTTTTCTCTGCCCGCCTTTTCAGAAATTATCGGCGCAAGTAAACGCCCAAGAGCGTTACCCATACCGGCGACCATAACCAAAGACGTGCCGACAGCGGCACTTAGCCCTCGGTCAATGGCAAGGCTTTTGAGTGCCGGAAGAATGACCAAATACGCCGGAGTGCCAAACACAAGTGCTAAAGTCATATAATAAAACTGTTTTGTTTTGATAATTTCATTTGTTTCAAACTGTCTTCCGACAAATTCTACTTCTCTATTTGCCCCGGATGATTCCGGTAGCCTAATAAGCCTAAATAGACACAAAACAGAAATTGCGATAATTATTGAAACTGTATAAAGCGTGTTAATAACCCCGATTTGAGATACCAAAACTTCTGTAACAGGCGCAAATACAACCGCTGAAAAACCAAATGATGAAACGCAGATTCCAATTGCAAATCCGCGTCGATTCGGAAACCATTGTTGTGCTGCCGTTAACACCGTGTTATAAATCATCCCGATACCCGTGCCTCCGATTACTCCATAGGTTAAATATACAAGCCAAGGGTGGCTTTGAGGCACAAGAGGCGTGGCAGCAATACCCGCAGCAAGCATCATCCCGCCGATAAACAAAATAGTTCTTGAATCAAGCTTTGTCAGCAGCTTTCCTCCTATAATTATGCCTATAACAAAAAAGCCAAGCATGTACGATGATGTTAACATTACAGATTCAACTGCCCAATTAAGATGTTCGCTAATAGGGGCAACAAATATGCTCCAAACATATAAAATTCCTATGAAAAATTGTAGAACAGTTCCCGCTATTAAAATTTTAATTGCAGTCTTTCTTTTTGATGTGTCCATTTAGTGAATTCTCCTCTTGAAAGTGATGAATTTTATAATCACTCTACTTGTAATTGTTTGAATAATAGCGCATAATGAATAGTAGCGTGTCAGTATATCATAAAAATGTTAGATTGTATATTTTTGGAGGAAAAAATTATGCGGGATTATAAAAGTGAAGCTAAAAACAGAGTTGAATGGATAAAAGAAATTCTAACAAAATCCGGAGCAAAAGGTATAATATTTGGCAACAGTGGTGGAAAAGACAGTGCTCTCGTTGGAATCCTTTGTAAAATGGCGACAGATAACGTGCTTGGCGTAATTATGCCTTGCGCTTCAAAACAAAACTATACATCTGATAAAGATGATGCTCTGAAACTGGCAGACAAATTTGAAATTAACACTAAAGTAGTTGACCTAACCGATACAAGGGAATCTCTTTTAGAACAGTTTGAGGCAAATATTTCTATATCAGAAATCGCAAAAAGCAATATAGCACCTCGTCTTAGAATGACTACACTGTATGCAATTGGTCAAACAAAGGGTTATCTCGTTGCAGGGACGAGTAATAAAAGTGAATATCATATGGGTTATTTTACAAAATGGGGTGATGCGGGCTGCGACTTTAACCCTATAGCAGACTTAACAGCCACGGAGATTTTTAAGTTTTTAGAATATCTAAATTGTCCGATTGAAATTATAAAAAAAGCACCGTCTGCCGGACTTTTTGATGGTCAGACAGATGAAATGGAAATGGGCGTTACTTATTGCGCTATAGATAAATATATTGAAACAGGAAAAGGTCGAGAAGAGGACGTTGCAATAATTGAGAGAATGCATAAGACATCTGAACATAAAAGAAGCCTGCCGCTTAAGTTTGAAAATTAATATTAATCCACAATGAATTTTGTTAAGGGTTAATAAATCAAAACGAATGGACTGATTAAAAATGGCACTTGATGGTGTAACGATAGCTGCTGTTGTAAAAGAGCTAAACTCAAAAATCGCAAACGGGCGTGTTGATAAAATATATCAGCCTGAAAAAGATGAAGTAATAGTAAATATAAGGGCGCAGGGAAGCAACCATAAACTACTTTTAACAGCAAACCCTTCTCATGCTCGCTTATGTCTAACTAACGAAGCAAAGTCAAACCCAATAGATGCACCTCTATTTTGTATGCTCATGCGCAAACATCTTTCCGGAGGCAAAGTGCTTGATATAGAACAAGAAGATTTTGATCGTATAATTAAAATCCGCATTGAGTCAATGAGCGAAATGGGTGATTTGTCAGTTAAAACACTCATAATCGAAATAATGGGTAAGCACAGCAATATTATTTTGATTGACCACGCAGATATTATTCTTGGTAGCATCAAATATGTGTCGTTTGATACAAGTAGCGTTCGTGAAGTCTTGCCCGGAAAATCATATGTGTCTCCGCCCTCTAAAGGTAAACTTGACCCAACTAAGTTAGATGAATTGCAGTTTATTCAACTTGCAAAAAGCTCGCCTGAAAAAGCGTTAGATTTTTTGTATAAAACATATAGCGGAATGAGCCCTTTCTTCGCAAGCGAAGTTTGTTTTCGTGCTGATTCGGATGACAATATGTCTCTTAACAGCAAATCTAACGATAAGATTCTAACGCTCTTTAACGCATTTAGCCAACTTATGAACAAAATTAAAGACGGCAAGTTTGATTTCAATATACTGCTTGACAAAAATAAAAAGCCGATGGAATTCTCTTGTATCAGTATGGAGTTGTTTGCTGCATATGATAAAATAGAAGCCGAAAGCGCATCAGAACTTCTAGAGATGTATTACAAAAGCAGAGATTCACAGTTTAGAATGTCGCAAAAAACAGCCGACCTTCGTAAAATGGTTAAACTAAATTTTGACCGTTGTGTCAAAAAGCAGGATGTTTATGAAAAAACACTGAAGGGCATTGAAAATAGAGACAGACTTAAAGTTTACGGTGAGCTTTTAACGGCAAACATCTACGCCATAGAAAAAGGAATGAACACCTTCACAACCGTTAATTTCTATTCGGAAGATGGTGAAGAAATAACGATACAGCTTGATCCTACAAAAACCCCGGCTGAAAATGCTCAAAAATATTTTAAACGATACACAAAAGAAAAGCGAACGTTTATCGCACTTAAAGACCAAATGAAACAGAATAAAGAAGAGCTTGCTTACCTTGATTCCGTCATGACAATGATTTCGTCATGTAACGATGAAGCAGATATTGAAGATATTAGAGAAGAATTGACAGATAATGGATATTTGAAGAAAAAACCCAAGCGCAAAGGACAGAAGCAAAAAACTTCAAAGCCAATGCATTTCATTTCTTCCGACGGGTTTGACATTTACATAGGCAAAAACAACAAGCAAAACGATGAGCTTACGCTTAAATTCGCAGAAAGTCTTGATATTTGGTTTCACACAAAAGATATACCCGGTTCACATGTTATCGTAAGGACAGGAGGAGAAACTCCTCCCAATAAAACGCTGACAGAAGCAGCGACCCTTGCTGCATACTATAGCAAAGCAAAAGAATCCAGCCTTGTTCCGGTTGATTATGTTATAAAAAAACATGTTAAAAAACCAAACGGAGCAAAACCCGGTATGGTTATTTATGATAATCATAGTACAGCTTATGTAACGCCGACCGAGGAAGCCGTGTCCGAGATTGTTAAGAAGGAGTAGGGGGAGGAGTGGAATTGAACAACAGGGAGATACATATAACAACAAAACAAGAGCGGTCAGCAATTTTCAAATCATTTCAGACCAAGTTAATGCCTTTTTCAAGGCATCAAATGTTGCATCTTGATGGCTGTCTTAGGATAATTAACAAGATCAAAAAATAGGAGGAACAAAATTGTTAAGTTTATTAAAGTTACCGTTTCAAATAATATGGTTTTTAATTGGACTTGTCTTTAACCTAACAGGTCGTCTTTTGGGTATATTGTTAGGGCTAATTTTAATGGGGTTAGGGCTTCTTCTAACATTTACGATAATTGGTGCTTTTGTGGGCATTCCGTTTTTAATTTTAGGACTACTGCTTATTATTAAGTCGATATTTTGATGAAAAAAAGGCTGTCCGAGGCTAAATCGGAGAGCCTTTATACTTCTACACCTCTATAGTTGAATATTTTCATCGGCAATATTTCTACAACGCATTAACCGGCGGCAGACATCTATCTCCCTCACAAACATAAAATGTAGTTTTATCATCAAGAAGCTTATACTCTTCCGTTGGTTTATTCAAAACCTTTACAACCCAATTATGCTTAACTTTAAGTTTATGCAGATCATCAGCATCCTTTAAAACGCAAACAATATCTTTGGTAGGAAGAGAAGAATACATATAAAAGCTATTATTCCCTGGGTGAGATGAAGCCTCTCCGTCCATAAAGCTATTTTGATTTTGGGAAAGTGTATACAGCCCTTTATCCTTTGTGAGCTTATAAAGCCTGTCAAGATTATAAGCCATAACAGAATTTCCTGAAGGGATTGCCCCGTCGTAGCTTTCCTTTGGTCTTGCAATAAGCTTCTCGCTATCCTTACCATAGAGATAAAATCCGTTGTCCTCGTGATCAAGAAACTGTTCAACAATTTTCCCGTTTACTTCAAGCGCTCTTTCTAAATAGATCTCGTTAAAACAAGCTTCGTACAGAGAAATTAACGCCATTGTATAAAAGGCATAATCATCAAGATATCCTGTGCCGCTTAACTTGCCATCAGTTATCGCAACATGTATTACATCATCTTTAATTAGATTATTTTCGATAAACGAAGCTGCATTCTCAGCTCTTTTCAAATATCGTTCATCTTTAAAAACTCTGTAAGCGTTTGCGTACGCCCAAATCATCAAGCTATTCCATGCAGTTAGTATTTTATTATCTTTGTGCAAACAAGTCCGGTTTTTGCGGTATTCGTAAATCTTTGGCATGAATTTTGACATATCAATAAAAGGCGGTTTCTGCCTTATAATATTAGGGATGCTCTCTCCTTCAAAGTTGCCTTTTTCTGTAATATCGTAATAATTGCAAAATTTTTTACCGTCTTCTTCGCCTAAAATTTTAATTATTTCATCCGGATTGAATACATAATACTTACCTTCAACGCCGTCACTATCAGCATCTTGGGCAGAGTAGAGTCCGCCTTTATGATCAGTCATTTCACGTTCTATATATTCAAATATCTTATCAGTTATCTCTTTGTACAGCACATTTTCGGTTATTTCATATGCCAAAATATAGGTTGTTGCAAGTAAAGCATTATCATAAAGCATTTTTTCAAAATGCGGGGCAAGCCACATCTTATCAGTTGAATAACGCGAAAACCCATAACCTATATGATCAAAAATTCCGCCTTTAAACATTTGAATAAGTGTCTTTTCTGACATGTCAAGTGCTTCAAGCGCTGTGACTTCTGACTGTTTATTAGTTTGTTCATGGTATCCAAGGAGGAACATAAGATTGTGCGGAGACGGGAATTTAGGTGCTCTTCCAAATCCTCCATATTCTGTGTCAAACATCCGCTTGAATGTCAAAAAAGCATTTTCTGTAAGAGTATCAAACTCAGGTATATGGTGCTTTGTGGTTTCAGCATTCAGGTATTTGATCATCTCATCGCTGCTTTTTGTAAGCTTTTGCCTGTCTTTTTTCCAGTGGCGCAATATTTGGTTAAGCAGATTTTCGAAGTTTTTTGGCGGAAAATAAGTGCCGGCAAAAAAAGGTTTTTGATCAGCTGACATAAAAATACTTGTAGGCCAACCTCCGCTGCCTGTATATGCTTGACACACTCTCATGTATACACTGTCAACATCAGGCCGTTCTTCTTTGTCCAATTTAATTGACACGAAATTTTCGTTTAAAATTCCTGCAATTTCTTTATTTTCAAAGCTCTCGTTCTCCATTACGTGACACCAGTGACAAGTTGATATATCATAATTCATGAGTACCCAATAGAAAGAAAGATAGGCTTATCCTCAGCCTTTGCTTTTTCAAACGCTTCGTCTCCCCATGGAAACCAATCTACCGGATTATATGCATGTTGCAGTAGATAGGGAGATTTTTCGTTAATCAATCTATTGGGTGCTGATGTTGAATTAGTCATGGGCATCACCTCCTTTAGTTGATTTTTACGAATATAATTCCCCTTCTTTGTTTGAGATATGCAACAATATTTATTCCGTTTCTAAATTTTCAGGTAAAAAGGGGTATGGCATTAAGTCTTTAAGCTTTACAATTTCATATTCTTCTTCGTTTAATGCAAGGATTACATCAAAATCGCTATAATCACAAAACTCAAGCATTACTTGCCTGCATGAGCCGCATGGAGCGCATATTTCATCAGGTGTTTCGCCTGCCCCTCCTACAATTGCAATTGCTTTGAATTTTTTAACACCGCCGGAAACCGCTTTAAAAAAAGCAGTCTTTTCAGCACAGTTTGTGCATGAATAAGAAGCATTTTCGATATTGCAGCCACCAAAAACAACTCCGCTTTCAGCAAGAAGTGCCGCACCGACTTTAAACCCGGAATACGGAGAATAAGAGTTTTTACGAGCATTGAATGCTGCTTGAATCAAATTTTTAATATCCATGATAGTCCTCCGGTTATACTATCGCAAGCGCCAATTCCATCATTTGCGTAAAAGAGGTTTGACGCTCATCCGATGTTGCTGCTTCGCCTGTAAACGGGCAGTCAGAAATCGTACAAATACAAAGGGCATTTTTACCTGCTCTTGCTGCGTTCATATATAGTGCGGCAGCCTCCATCTCAACTGCTAAAACATGCATCTTTTGCCAGGCAACAAGACTTAATGCATCATCATAAAATGTGTCAGATGTAAATACATTACCCACCTTAACGTTTAGTTTCATTCCTCTTGCTTTAGCAACCGCTTTTTCAAGTAATTCATAGCTTGCTATAGGTGCATATGTGCCCGGCAAATTATATTGGTCAGCATATGAAGAGTTTGTACAAGCTCCCATCCCAATAACTACGTCTTTAACATGTAAACTCTCATCAATTGCTCCGGCCGTGCCAATTCTTATTATGTTTTCAACATCATAAAAATTGAACAGTTCGTATGAGTATATACCCATTGACGGCATTCCCATACCACTTGCCATTACACTTACCAGTTTGCCTTTATACTTACCTGTATATCCATGAATCCCGCGTACGTTATTGACTAGCTTTGCATCTTCAAGAAAAGTTTCTGCGATAAATTTTGCACGAAGAGGATCTCCGGGCATTAAGACAGTCGGTGCGAAATCGCCTTTATTGCATGAAATATGGGGAGTAGGGGTTTTAGACATAATTAATATTCTCCTTTTTCGGTTTCGTTATTTTTTATAATATTGATAAGGCGGCTTGTTCCAAGCCTTTGTGCTCCAAGTTTTATAAATTTTTCAGCATCCTCAAAATTGTTTATTCCTCCGGATGCCTTTATTTTTACATTTTTGCCGATATATTTGCTAAGTAGTTCAATATCTTCAAATGTTGCGCCTCCGCTGCTAAACCCTGTTGAAGTTTTAATATAATCTGCACCGGACTCTGTAACAATTTCGCACATTTTGATCTTCTCATCATTTGTTAATAGGCATGCTTCAATTATAACTTTTAGCAGCTTGCCTTCACACTCAGACTTAATTTTCTTGATTTCAGAGAGCACATCGTTATATTTCCGCTCTTTAAGCCTGCCTATGTTTATTACCATATCAATTTCGTCTGCGCCGTCTTCTATCGCTGTAGATGCCTCAAAGATTTTGGATTTAGTAGTGCTGTAACCAGATGGAAAGCCAATTACAGTACATACAGCGATTTTCCCGAATACATATTTACTTGCAAGTTTAACAAAACTTGGTGGAATACAGACAGATGCCGTTTTAAAATTAATTCCATCATCGCATAAAGAAGTAATTTGTTCACTTGTCGAACTTGGTGAAAGAAGGGTATGGTCAACCATTTTAAGAATTTCAGAAACTTCCATGTTTTCACCTCATTAACTATCAAATTTCACTCAAATTACAGGCAAATTGACATTTTTCCAGAAGCTGCTCGTTTCCGTCCGCTGACAAGCGAATAATTTCTTGTCCATTTGAATATACGATATCACCGTTCTCACATACGGTATAATCCATAACACCTTTTTTTAAGCAAGTTTGGACGCCACTTTTATCTGTACGCACAAGTTCCCAGGTGTATGGGATAATGCCGGGGAATTTTTCTCCTCTGCGTTGATTCGCCTTTAATTCTTGCTCAGCATTTATCATATTGCCTTCAAAGAACAGTTCTTTCTCGCTTTTTTGCTTTGCCTTTATGTTTGAACCTGACTTCCCGGAACGCAGTGATTCACCGCCGAATGCAATAGAAAAATAGTTGAGCAATCCCCAGATAGCTCTAATAATTCTGATAGGGAACATCAATATGTCCAAGAATATATTGCCCTTATCACGTGTATTACGGTAAGGTCGTTTTATAAAAAGCAAATTACCGTTCTTATCCTCTTTTGGGGCTATATAGTTAAATTGGTCTGATTCAAACAACTCTTCAACGCTGCCGATTTTAGTGCAGTAAACGCATATTCCCGATGGTCCTACTCCCATAGCATATCCTTGTGGTGATTTTGCAAGACCTGCGGAAGAAAAAAATATTTTACTTCCATCGTTTGAGTAGCTTGGGTAATCTTCTATTGTATCACCCTCTGTAAGTTCTTGGTATCTTCCTGTTTTAAGGTCAAAAATGGCAATATGTCTTTCTGTAAAATCTCCGATACTTGCTGCACAACTACCCTCAAAGACATCTATCTTATGGATTTGCAATGTATTACTGGCTATAACATGTCCTTCAATATCGGCATCTTCAAGCCCCTTTTTGTAAAGCCCACCAAGTTCACCAAGCGACGCAGAGTAAACTAAGCCCCCACTATATGAAGAAGCTCCATTTATACTGATATTTCCGGCTTCTGTATCGTCGGATTCCGGAAAGTGTCCCGTACCCATAAACATTGCACCCGTTCCATTTGTTTTCCATTCGTTGCGGATTTTGATGTTTTTTAAATTTTCCAGGTACTTAGAAATTTTTTGAGAGTCATACTCTTTCATTCCGCTATCTGTTTTAACATAAAAACGATTTTTTGATGTATATAAAATACCACTCATTGTTTAACTTCTCCTTATAAAAGACTTTTAACCTCAAGCATATTTTCCCAGTATCGTTTAGGCATATGAGTCATGCGGCAACGAGGATTTTCTCTGCTTTCAATTGAAATCGTGTTATAAAATTGTTTCCATAACGATTGATACATTTCCTCTTTTTCTGATATAGGAGGCAGCTCTAAGTCATCTATTGATATAATTTCACTCTTTCTATTCTGGTAAACAAGAGCTGCTTTATGTGTTTTATCAAATATCATGAAGTTTTCATTATCATAACGAAGAGTAAAATGATTTGCGAGAAAAGGCAGAACGTAATTTTTAGGAGTTATTGTTGAAACAAGAGCCTCTCCGATATCCGAAAAACGGATAAATCCTTTTAAGTTATGAGCCTCCCTAAGCAGATGTAATTCTGCTGCAAGCAACGGGGCAACTACAGGATCTCCAAGCTTGTTTAACAGTTTACTGCCTTCTTTGTACCCTCGAAAAAGAAAAGCAAGAATTTTAAGCTCTTTTTGAGGAAGACAGCTTAAAAACACTGTGCAAACAAGGTTTAAAGCTTTTTTAGAAATTTTATTTGGAATAGATTTATGTACCCTTGAAGCTTTATCATGGTCAGTAACTATTACCTTTGTATCCATAAGCGTTAAAGGCACATCACTTTCAGGTAAAATATCATAAGGAGTCTCTTTGGAGTACACGGATTCAAACACACAACACAAAAACCCTTCGAAGCTTCCATCGTAAGTGTAGATAATATCTGATATGTCGGCTGAAAGTTTAATATTAGACATGAATCTTATTCCTTATCAAAAGTCTGTCGTATTGCTAAAGAATGCCGACTAAAGACTTTTAAATTTCGAGGGTATATTCCCAAAATTATATCATAAAAAATTTTTTCTCACAAGATATTGACAAAAAAAAGCTTAGTTGATATTATGGAATAAATAAAACCAACTAACATGGTATGGATTGATATTTGGAAAGGTGGTGAACGCTTTGAAAGTTTCAACGCGCGGACGTTACGGATTGCGTGCCTTGGTCGATATAGCATCACAAGAACAGGGCAAAAGTGTAAAATTAAAATCAATAGCCGAAAGACAAAGTATTTCAGAAAACTATTTGGAACAGCTTATCGCTGTTTTAAAGGGTGCAGGGTTGGTTAAAAGCATAAGAGGAGCTTTTGGCGGGTATTCTCTTAACTGCGATCCGAAAGAAGTGTCAGTCCGCAGTATTTTAGAGCTACTTGAAGGTTCACTTTACCCTGTTGAATGTCTTTCAAACGAAGAAAAACTAGCCTGCGGTGTTGGAAGCTGCCAGAACTGCGTAACGAAGCCTGTTTGGGAGAAGATGTACAAAAGTGTTAATGATGTTTTAGACGGTATAACCTTGAATGATTTAGTTAATGACTATGTCGAACAATATAATCGAGGCGAAACATAAGATTTATAAGGGAGTGGTTAGTTAAATATGAAACAGAATATATATTTTGATAATGCAGCGACTACTGCTGTGCGAAAAGAAGTGTTTGCGGCTATGAAACCTTTTTTTGAAAGAGAATTCGGAAATCCTTCAAGCGTTTATGAAATAGCAAGAAATGCAAAGAGGCATATCGAAGATGCACGATTGAAAGTCGCAAAAGCGATAGGTGCTGAACCCGAAGAAATCTATTTTACCGGCTCAGGAACAGAAGCTGATAATTGGGCAATAAAAGGTGCAGCAGATGCAAATAAAAACAGAGGCAGACATATTATAACATCTGTTATTGAACATCATGCCGTGCTTCATACTTGCGAATATCTTGAAAAAAATGGTTTTGATGTTACTTATCTTCCTGTCAATGAACATGGCATAATAGAGCCTGAGGAACTTAAAAAAGCAATGAGACCTGAAACAATTGTTGTATCATTGATGTTTGCGAATAATGAAATTGGTACTATTCAACCTATTAAAGAGCTTGCAGAAATTACAAAATCCGGCGGGGCAATATTTCATACTGATGCAGTACAAGCCGTTGGGCATGTTGAAATAGATGTTAAAGAAATGAATATAGATATGCTTGCTTTGTCCGGTCATAAGCTTGGCGCACCAAAGGGAGTAGGGGCTTTATATATCAAAAAAGGAACAAAAATTGAACAATTTATACATGGCGGCGGACAAGAACGCAGAAAACGAGGCGGAACAGAAAATGTTGCGGGAATTGTTGGACTTGCGGTTGCTGTCGAACTTGCGTCAGTTGAAATTGAAGACGAGCGTAAAAGGCTTGAGTTTTTAAGGGACAAGCTAATTAAGGGGATAGAAGAAAAAATACCACATATTCGTGTTAACGGGCACAGAGAAAAACGTCTTCCCGGAAATGTTAATGTTTCATTTGAGTTTATCGAAGGTGAATCGTTGCTTTTACATCTTGATATGAGCGGGATATTTGCTTCAAGCGGATCTGCTTGTACATCCGGAGACTTAGACCCTTCTCATGTATTGCTTGCTATAGGGCTTCCGCATGAAATTGCTCATGGCTCGCTAAGGCTTACGGTTGGAAGAGATAACACAGAGTCAGATGTTGACAAAGTGCTCGAAGTTCTTCCCGGAATTGTACAGCGATTGCGAGATATGTCTCCATTATATAACCCGGAAAATTAGAATTGAAAGAGAGGGCAACATTATGTATACTGCTAAAGTTATGGATCATTTTTCAAACCCGCGCAACGTTGGGGAAATTTTAAATGCAGACGGTGTAGGAATGGTTGGAAATGCTAAATGCGGCGATATCATGAAAATGCATCTTAAAATAGAAAATGATATTGTTCTTGATGCAAAATTTAAAACTTTTGGATGTGGAGCTGCTGTTGCTACAAGTAGTGCAGCTACTGAAATGGTCATTGGTAAAACTGTAGAAGAGGCTATTAAAATAAGCAATAAAGCCGTTATGGATGCTCTCGGAGGTCTTCCTCCTGAAAAAGTTCATTGTTCTTGCCTTGCGGAAGAAGCTTTACATGCAGCGTTATGGGACTATGCTGTAAAAAATGGCAAATATTATGAAGGTTTAAAATCTCCGGAAGAACATTCTGAACATTAAAACTAAAGGATAAGTAAAAACATGAAAAAACGTGTATTAGTAGGTATGTCGGGCGGTGTTGATAGTTCTGTTACGGCATATATTTTAAAGGAACAAGGGTATGAAGTAATCGGCGCAACATTTAATTTTTGGGATAACGGAAAAAACGGAGCTTCTGATGCAGCATGTGTTTGTGATAAGCTTGATATACCATTTTATACTTTTGATGTGCGGGATGAATTTAAAACGCATGTCGTGGACTATTTCATAGACTCTTATGTTAAAGCAGAGACACCTAACCCTTGTGTTGTGTGTAACAGGCATATGAAATGGGCAAAAATGTTAAGCAAGGCGTTGGAACTTGGTGCTGATTATATAGCGACAGGTCATTATGCTAAAGTTGAATATGATGCAACAAATAATCGGTACTCTTTAAGAAATGCTATTTCGGGGGCAAAAGATCAAACTTATGCACTTTATAATCTAACACAAGAGCAGCTTAGTAGAGCTATTATGCCACTTGGAGATTATAATAAAACGCAAATCCGTGAAATTGCCAAAACTCTTGACTTAAGCGTTGCCGATAAACCCGAAAGCCAGGATATTTGTTTTATTCCGGATGGTGATTACGTTGGATTTATCAAAAGTTATGCGAAGATTGACCCGGGAGAAGGAAATTTCATCGATTCATCCGGCAACATACTTGGAAAGCATAAGGGCATTATTAACTATACAATAGGGCAGAGAAAAGGACTTGGAATTGCAGTTGGAAAGAAAATTTTTGTCAGTAATATTGATGCCGTTACAAATGAGGTTACTTTGTCTGATGAAGACAAGCTCTATTCTAAAGAAATATTTGCAAAAAATGTTAATTTTGTTTCGATAAGTGAGATTAAAGATGGATTTAGATGCACTGCAAAAATAAGATATAATCAAAAACCTGCTAATTGTACTGTTACATTAAAAAATGGAATATTAAAATGTGAATTTGATGAAGCTCAAAGAGCCTCAACACCGGGACAGGCTTTAGTTCTTTATGATGGCGGTAAGGTTTTATGCGGCGGAACTATATTAAAATGCCCCATTATTTAGGCATGAAACCAGGTAATGGAAATTAAAAACACTATATTTATCGCTTTTTGCATAAAAAGGAATACTCTTTTTTGCTTAATAATATTGACATTAGAGATTAATACAAGTATATTATAAACATTACATAGAAATGATTTAAAGGTGATTTATGAAAAGCCGATTTTTTAAAATTGCGCTTGGCATAGTTTTTGTGATTTTTGTGTTATTTTTTATAGCTTCGTCTTCTATGTTTGAAATATCTAAAATTGAAATATTTGGAAACAACCGAGTAAGCGAACAGGAAATCAGAACGGCTTCCGGAGTTGTAACCGGAATAAATATTTTAAGTTTTAATGCCAGAGGTGCGAGAAGAGAACTCTTACAAAACCATTATATCGAAAGAGTAGTTATCGAAAGAGATCTCTTTAACGGAGTTTTAACAATAACCATTAGAGAACGAGTCCTAAGCGGATTTATAGAACATTCAAGCGGTTCCTTTATATACATAGATAAAAACGGCAGAGTTCTTGATGTTAGATCTTATTATACTGAAAGAATGCCTATAGTTGTTGGTCTTCAATTCACAGAATTCAGAATTGGGGAGATTTTGAGAGTAGCAAACCAAGCGGCGTTTGATCATTTAGTTGTTTTAACGCAACTTTTTAATAAATATGAAATAGAGGCGGATGTTCTTAGAGTTGATTTATCAGATGTTACTGATATTCAGATACTTTGGGGGAATGTTAGCGTATTTTTTGGTGATATAAGAGATGCGGATGAAAAGATCAGAACAGCAAAAGCTATAATCCAAAGACTTGATGACGATAACCTAAAAGGGTTTTTAGATATCCGTGACATAAACAGAGACCCTATTTTCAGGTTTTTAACTTAAGTTTTTTAGATTCTAAATTTAGATGTGATTAAGATGTAAAACATAGACTTCAGGGAGGTTTTCGATTTTGATTGATATAGCTAGTTCAAAATTGGGTGCAGCAAAAATAACTGTTATAGGTGTAGGCGGCGGCGGAAATAACGCCGTTGACAGAATGGTCGAAGATGGAGTTGAGGCAATTGAGTTCGTTTGTGCGAATACAGATCACCAAGCTTTAGAACGCTCTATTGCACCTACAAGAATTCAACTTGGGGACAAGCTTACAAAAGGGCTTGGTGCAGGAGGAAACCCTGAAATAGGTCGTCAAGCGGCAGAAGAATCAAAAGAGGAAATTAAACAACTGCTTATTAATTCTGACATGTTGTTTATAACAGCAGGAATGGGGGGCGGCACAGGCACAGGTGCTGCGCCTGTTATTGCGTCTATTGCACGTGATTTAAATATTTTAACCGTTGCGGTTGTAACAAAGCCCTTCAGATTTGAAGGTACTCATAGAATGAAAAGTGCGCTCTCAGGTGTTGCAGAGCTTAAAAAGTATGTTGATACGTTAGTTGTTATTCCTAATCAACGTTTACTTGAAATAATAGATAGAAATACTTCAATGCTTCAAGCTTTTAAGAAAGCGGATGAAACTTTGCGCCAAGGTGTTCAAGGTATTGCTGACCTAATTTCAAAACCGGGACAAATTAACCTTGACTTTGCGGACGTTCATACTATTATGTCCGGTAAAGGTCTTGCGCATATGGGCGTTGGACAAGCAAAAGGTAAAGATAAAGCTGAAGTTGCAGCAGAAATGGCGATAAAGAGTCCTCTGCTTGAAACATCAATTAAAGGAGCAAGAAGCGTTTTGATAAGTATTGCAGGAGATCCACATTTCTCGCTTTTGGAAACAGATACTGCAATTACATATATTACTGAAACTATAGATCCTGATGCTGAAATTATATACGGCACGACTATTAATGATGATTTGGATGACGAAGTCATTATAACTGTTATTGCGACAGGGCTTGATGATGAAAGTGCTCATGCAGAAAATCAAAACCGCCGTATGGCTAACGTATTGCCTCAGCAAGTTCAAAGACAACCTCAAATCAATTTAATGAGCGATCAACTGAACATGGAGCCGCAACAGATTCAGCCTCCTCACATTCCTCCTATGCAAGGTATGCCGGAAATGCAGCCTATGCCGCCGATGAATATGAATATGCAAGGTACTGAGCCTAAGCCTATGCTTCAGCCGGCGCAATCAAAACATTATATTCAGAATGACAAGCCTTACATGCAGCCGGCTGGCTCTCATACACAGCCGCAGATGCCGCCTAATCACTACCATGATTATAGGGATGACTTTGAAGCAAGAGACGAAAACGGTGACATAACTTTCGATATTCCTGTATTTTTACAGAATAAGAGAAAGTAAGTTAAGTTTTAAAAGTCCATGTTTTATATCTAAAAAGGCTTACGTTCTAAATATGTAGAACGTAAGCCTTTTATATATTCCCAACATAGAGGTCGCCATAATTTCCGAAGGGATGATGATCATGTTAAGCATACGTAATCTTGACAAAATTTACATCAATCGTAACACGAAGTTCCAAGCTTTAAAAAATGTTAGCGTTGATATAGAAGACGGAGAAATTTTTGGATTTATAGGGCTTAGCGGCGCAGGAAAGACATCACTTGCGAGATGTATTTCAATGCTTGAAAAGGTTGATGGCGGTAAAATAATATTAAATAGTGCAGATATTACTAAGATTAAAGGCAGTGAATTAAGAGATGTTAGAAAAAAAATCGGTTTAGTGTTCCAACAGTTTAATTTACTGATGAATTCAACGGTTTTTGATAATATAGCTTTCCCACTTAAAATTGCAAAAAAACCAAAAAACTTTATTGAAAATAGAGTAGCTGAACTTTTAGAACTCGTAGGATTAACTGATAAAAAAGACTCTTACCCTTCAAAACTTTCGGGAGGACAAAAACAACGTGTTGGTATCGCAAGAGCGCTTGCTGCTGAGCCTGAAATGGTTATTTGTGATGAAGCAACCTCAGCTCTTGATCCGGAAACTACACGCTCAATACTAGAACTTATAAAAAGCATAAATAAGCAAACAGGCGTAACTTTTATCGTAATAACCCATGAAATGGATGTTATTAAAGAACTATGCCACTCCGTTGCAATTATGGAAGGCGGCGAAATAATAGAACAGGGCAAGGTTATTGATTTGATGGTTTCGCCAAAAAGCAGTGCCGCAAGGCAATTCTTCTCAAAAAGCCTAACATTTGATATGACAAGCCATTTGACAGAGCTACCTAAAGACGGGAAAATTCTCAAAGCTACTTTTATGGGCGACAGTGCCTTAAAACCGTTTATAATGCAAGTAATACGCAATTTTGAGATAGAGCTTTCGATATTATCCGGCGGCATAGAATCTGTCGGTGGAACTATGGTAGGCGAATTGATTTTAAAAATTAGCGGCAATGCCGAAGCTTTAGCTTCTTCCATACAGTATCTTAAGGATTTAGGCGTTGGGATTGAGGTGATATATGATGCAAATCTTTGATTATGGATATTTAAGTCAATTGATAAGCATATTAATGCCGGGAACGGCGGATACGATATTTATGGTTTCAATTTCTTCACTATTCGCTATTTCTATCGGGCTTGGACTTGGTGTAGTGCTTTACATTACACAACCAGGCGGTGTTTGCGAAATAACCCTATTAAACAAGATTCTCGGAACTATAGTAAATATCGGTCGCAGCATACCTTTTGTAATCATCATCATCGCTGTGTTCCCGTTATCAAGGTTCATAGTAGGTACATCAATCGGGCGGACTGCTGCAATTGTGCCTCTTACAATAGCGGCTATCCCTTTTGTTGCTAGGCTTGTTGAAGCAAACCTTAACGAACTTGGGCAAGGAATAGTAGAAGCTGCTGTTTCTGCGGGGGCAACGCCCATGCAAATAATATTCCGTGTGCTTTTGCCTGAGAGTGCATCAAGCCTTGTTTCGAGCTTTACACTAACAATTATAAGCTTAATAGGATACTCAGCAATGGCAGGCACAATTGGCGGCGGCGGTCTTGGAGATGTAGCTCTGCGCCATGGATATCAAAGGTTCAGGACAGATATATTGATATTAACTGTTCTAATACTTGTAATATTAGTTCAGTTTATTCAAATAGTAGGTCAAATAATATCAAAGCGACTTGATAAAAGGTAATCTTTTGAAAATTGAGAGGAGTCAAAAAAATATGAAAAAATTAATATCGCTTATATGTATATGCTTACTGATTGCGACAATAGCTGTATTAACTGGTTGTGAATCAGCAGCAGATAATGAATTTGAAACGCTTGTAATAGGTGCAACTGCTGTGCCTCATGCGGAAATACTTGAGTTTATACGCACAGATATGTTAGAGCAGGGTATTAGTCTTGAAATTAGAGAGTTCAGCGATTTTTCCCTTGTTAACCCGGCTTTGCGTGATGGTCAAATTGATGTTAATTATTTCCAACATGCTCCGTTTCTTAACAATTTTGTTGAAAACACCGGTGCGCCTTTAGTATCGGTATGTCAAATACATATTGAACCTATGGGTATTTATTCAAACAATCTTAATGATTTATCAGAAATACAACCAGGGTCTACTGTCGGGATACAAAATGATGCTACTAATCAAGCAAGGGCTCTTTTGCTTCTAGAAAATGTTGGGTTAATAACATTACGTGAAGGAGCAGGAGTTCTTGCTACAGTTCATGACATAGCAGAAAACCCGCTGGATCTTAATATTTTAGAAATTGATGCAGCTATGCTTCCACGAACGTTAAACGAGACAGCTATTTCGACAATTAATACAAATTTTGCTCTTCAAGCAGGATTAAACCCAATGAACGATGCTCTGGCTATAGAAAATTCTGACTCCCCTTATGCAAATTTAATAGTAGTTAGAGAAGAAGACCTTAACAGGGAAGCCGTTCAAATATTATTAAGAACGCTTCAAACTGAAATGGTGAGGGAGTTTATTCTTGAAAATTACGAAGGTGCGGTTGTTCCTGTGTTTTAATTAGTAATTGTTTTCTTTGAACCATTTTCAAGTTAAACGGCTATAAGTAAAATTCATGCATACTTTTGGGAAAAAAGTCCACTCTAAGCATTAAAGAAGTTTTAATAGTTTTAATGTTTAGAGGAGGACTTTTTATGCGCTATAAAACATTTGTGATATTACTCATGACTACTATTTTGTTAAGCTGCAAAGCAGTGTTTGCAAACATCCCTGCTGCTGAAATAACAGTTGATGCAAGGTCTGCAATTTTGATGGAAGCCTCAACAGGAAAAATACTTGTAGATCAAAACAAGCAGGAAAGACTGTCGATAGCTTCAATAACGAAAGTGATGACATTGCTGCTTGTTTACGAGGCGATAGACGAAGGAAGAATTAAATGGGATGATATTGTTACGGTTAGTGACTATGCCGCAGGCATGGGCGGGTCTCAAATATTTCTTGAGCCAACGGAAAGGCAAACAGTTAGAGATTTAACCAAATCAGTTATAATTGCATCCGCTAACGACTCTGCCGTTGCCCTTGCTGAGTATGTTTCAGGCAGTGAAGAGGCGTTTGTGCAGCTTATGAACAAGCGTGCTTTAAGTCTTGGGATGACAGAGACCTCTTTCCAAAATTCATGCGGACTTGATGCTGACGGACATTACTCCTCGGCAGAGGATGTTGCAATTATGAGTCGTGAGCTTATTAATAATTTCCCCGAAGTGCTTGAAGTATCCTCTATTTGGATGGACTCAATAGTCCATAAAACAGCTAGAGGTGAAGAAGTATTTGGTCTTAATAATACAAATCGGTTAATTAAATCATATCAAGGCGCAGTAGGTCTTAAAACAGGGTCAACGGGTAATGCTTTGTTTTGCATATCGGCTGTGGCTGAAAGAGACGGTATGATGCTTATAGCCGTTATTTTAGGCGGACCTACATCTGAAATCAGATTCCATGAGGCGGCAAGGCTTTTTGATTATGGGTTTTCTAATTACTCGGTAATCGAAGGCGAATCTTCAGGAACGCCAAAAGGGATAATAAATGTTAACAAAGGAGCACAAGAACAAGTAGGCGTGTCAATAAAAACACAGATAAATTGCGTTATCCCTAAAGGAAAAAGCGTTGAACTTGAAAGCAAATTAGAGCTCCCGGAAAAAGTTGATGCACCAGTATTTATGGGTCAGAAAGTAGGGGAGATAGTGTACTTTGCAAATGGCAGTGAAGTAGGTAGGTCTGATCTTATTATAATGGAAGATGTGCCCAAAGCCGGGCTTACAGATAACTTACGAATGCTTTTTAGTAGATGGTTTTAATATTAAATAGCAGATACTAAATCAGTAACAAGTCCTAAGCCCCTTTCATACAATACAGAAGAGGTGTACAACTCATACTATTGCTTTTAGAAAGAGATAGTATCCACTATGTATGAAAGGGGAAAATGATATGATGGATAGAAGTGCCAATGGTATTATTGAGTGCCTAATGCCGCATATAGGCAGGACTGTTACAGTGTTTACTGAAAGCGGAGGTATTTCCGGGTCTGGTTTTACGGGCGTTTTATTAACAGCAGACTTTGGTTGTATAAGACTTCTTGCAAGTATCGGCGCACCGCCTGCATGTCCAATCGGAAGCACTTGCCTTGATTCGTTTAGTCCGGGTCTTGGAAGAAGTGGTCCTGAAGGCGCACCGTTTTTCGGCAACCCAATGGGCGCAATTTGTGTAATTCCAACTGATGCTATTGTATGCTTTACGCATAATGCGATTTAGTAAAATACAGTACGATTATATTGGGGCGATGTTCGCATCGCCCCTTTTTTCGTATAGCATATATCGACAAACTTTTAACTATATGGTATAATTACACAAGAACCGACAGGAGGACAGTAGCATGAAAAAAATAATAATTTATGGAAGCTCACATTGACCGGGCTGTGAGCCGGTGAAAGAGGTTCTTTCCCAAAGAAATATTAAGTATGCATATGTTGATATTACATCGGGTATGTTTGGGCTTAAAAACTTTTTAAAGATTAGGGATAATAATGAGAGTCATGCAAAATTACGAGTAAATGGCTTGGTTGGTATTCCAACATTAGTCGTTGATGATAAAAGCTATTTAATATCAGGTCCAGAGGCTATGGAACATCTTGTTGAAGAGCTTGAGTTATAGATAATGCTGCAAAAGAGTAGGTAGGGTAATCCTGCCTCTTTTTTGTGGTATTATCCGCTATCATTGTTTATCAATGATATAATCTCATGTATCAAGAACATTCGATCATCTAACTCAGCGATTTTATCAGCACAGATTATAAGTTCATCGCTTAAATGCTTTGGTATTTGCTCCTTATATTTGTATTTGGCTTGATGTTCAAGTGTAGCCCAAAAATTCATAGCCTCTGTACGTATTTGGATTTCTATAGGTAAAGTTTCTGTTTTACCGGAGTGATATATCTCAATTTCCATAATGATATGGTAACTTCGATACCCGCTATGCTTAGGGTTAGTTACATAATCCTTTTCGCTTATGATATTTCCGTCCGGCATTGATCTGATAAGCTCTGCCAAAAAATAAATATCCTTAGCATACGGACAAATAATCCGGATGCCGGCTATGTCGTTTAAATGATTTTTTGCATTTTTCGCAGTCAATTCAACGCCTTGCTTATGTAATTTGCTTGCAATACTTTCAGCAGATTTAATACGCCCAGTTATATACCCAATAGGGTTAGTGTTTTGGTAATACTTATGGGCTTCGTGGATAATGTTTAACTTTGTTAACATTGTTCTATGCACCCATTCATATGAAAGAAGAAGCTCTTTAAGCAGCTTAAATTCATTGTCGTTAAACCGTGCAGACATTTGTTATTACCTCCGATTTATTTTAGGGGAAGTGTTAAGGTGAAAACTGCCCCAGTACCTGAGCAATTTTCCGCTGCTACATGACCTTCATGTTGGTCAGCTATTGACTTTACAATGGCAAGTCCAATACCTGTATTACCGCCTTTACCCTTATAAAAGCGCTCGAAAACATGCGGCAAAGTTTCGGATTCTATGCCGTTGCCGTCATCTGTCACACTTATTTGTATTTGTTTATCTTTTTTACGGCACGATATCACAATTTCAGATATTGCGTAACGTATTGCGTTGGAAATAAGATTGTCAACTGCCCTTGATATAAGCTCGGTCACACATTCATATGAAATTTCACCTTTATCAAGGTCAAAAATAAACTTAACTTGCTTTTTGTCTGCTATTACTTGTTGACGTGCGGCACATTCTTTAATAATTTTAATCAAATCCGATTTTTCTGTGTTGTATGCCGTAGTAATATTGTCAATTTTTGCAATATACAGCAAATCAGTAACCAAATCCGATAACCTGTCTGTTTCCTTTAAAATTGTTTCGCCTGCTTTTTTAGGCTCCATAAGCCCATAAACTATACCTTCCGCATAAACTTTGATAGACATTAGGGGCGTTCGTAATTCATGTGATGCATTTTGGAAAAAATCCTTTTGCATTTTGTCATGAGCTCCTAACTGTCTTACAGACTTATTAAAAGCAGCATTTAGGCTTTCTATTTCCATGTCTTGAAATTCAAAATCATTAGTTTCAAAATTACCTTTACCTATGCCAAGTGCAAATTTACTTAATTTTTCAATAGGGCGTGTTATTGAGTTAGATAGAAAATAAGTAACAACCACTGAAACTACAAACATTATAGCAACAAGTGCAATAAGCGTGGCTCCTGCTCTGCCTGTTACTGCTTCTTCCGCAACATGGTAATCATAATCGCCGGAAGTAAATAACCTTATGATGATATTGAAGATAATCCCCGTGAGCAAGAAAGAAAAAAACAGCACAGAGGAAAAGGCGGCAAGAATTCTTTGACGCAATCTTGTTTTCTTTTTATCATTATTTGATCTCATTATTTTTATCCATTTCGTCCAAAATGTAGTTCATCATACGCCTTTTTTTCAAACTCCATGCGCCTAAAAATAGCATTAATCCTCATAGTAAGTGCCATAGGGCTGAAAGGTTTTGTTAAATAATCATCGCTGCCTAAATCCAAACCGGTAGCATAATCTAAGTCGCTATCTCTTGCAGTAAGCATTATTATTGGTACGGTGCTAACCTTGCGTAATTCTTTGCATACTATGAAGCCATTAGAACCGGGCATCATTACATCTAAGACTACCAAATCTGCAGGCTTTTCTGAAAAAGCTTCAAGAAGCAAATCACCATTTTCAAAATCTTCAACAGTATATCCTGCACTCTCTAAAAATGCCTTAATACCAAGCCTTATCGTGGTTTCATCATCAGCAATATAGATTTTTTTTGCTTCGTTCAAAAAAATCAACCCTTTATTTATAAAATTGTTTTTGTTGCAATTTGAATTCTTTCTTTCTCAAGTTCTTGAAGAATATTTTTGCGTGCATCACTGCAAGCGATAAAATTGTTAGAAACACTTGCTGTCCACATACTTGAACGTAATTCTACACCATAAAGCCCAAGAGCACGCACAAAAACCGGCACTTTCGGATTAGTTTGTTGCTGTTCTAATGTACGTGTATCTACAAAATCCCTATGTTCCCCTATAACATTTGCCATAATTTCACAGGCTTTTGGAACATCAGAGCCATACGAAATAATAACATCTATAAAGGATGAAGCCTGTGCGCTGTTGAAATTTGCGTTCTCAATAAGTTCTTTATTTAGAACTGAATTTGGCACTATTATCCGGCTGTTCATAAAAGTACGTATAACTGTGTGTCTGATTGTGATGTCTTCAACAAAGCCTGTAATGTCAGAATTTACAAGATGCACACGGTCGCCGACCTCGAACGGTTTTGAAATTGATATAAATAACCCATTAAAAGCGTTTCCAAGAGATTCCTGTGCTGCAAGACCTATTGTTATTGCAACTATACCCGAACCGGCAATTAAAGCAGCAGCAGCATCTGCAAATTGAGGGAATCGACCTAATGCAAGAACAATGCCCACAACCCAAATGACTGCGCTAAGCACATTCTTAATAAATTTTTGGTAGATCGTATTCCTCCCAAAAATCCCCCAAATTATTCGAAAAATTTTTGTAACAAACAAAGTAGATAACAATGTTGCAATTACACGCGCTATAATCCAACCAGAGTATTCGCTGTAAAGGAAGTTGTGTAACATAGGTTATTAGTCTCCATTCATAAAAAACTAGAAGCTCTCATATCGAGGGTAGAGCAAAAGCAGTCGAACTGCGTCAGATATTTATTCGCTAAAGACAACTTTTCAGAATAATTATGGATAAATTTTGCAACGAAAACAGTTTTAAATGTATTCGGCTTCGATGCATGTTATTTATGATAACTTATCTAACTTTTTACTTTCTCTTAATTCATACAAATTTACGACAACGCATCCTAAAAAATACATTACTATGTCCCACCAGTCAAACGTAACTCCTATAACCACTCTAGCGATCTGAGAATGCCCGAGCCCTATCATATATACTAATCCGAAATACTGCATAATCTCTACTAAAACAGCAAATGCGAAAATGTACAACCAAAGAAATTTAAGTCTGTTCCGAAGAAAAATGCGCATAAGACAATAGATGAAAAGAACAATCAAAATATCCCCGAAGTGATTTCTAATAAATCCACTTTCCACAAAAAGAGCTATTAGCACTATAACAATAAGAAAGATCATAGATGCTGTAAAATACTTGAAACTAAAAGCAATTTTCATAAATAATTATACCTTCACTTTAATTGAAATCCTATAGGTTTTCGGACTGTCTCATAGCCTCAGCCCCAAGCATAACACCAATTTTCATATGCTCCCATGTAAGCCCTCCTTGCAAATAAACTGCATAAGGCTCTTTCATAGGTGCGTCTGCGCTAAGTTCGATTGATGAACCTTGTACAAATGCCCCGGCAGCCATTATTACTTCGCAGTCATATCCCGGCATTGCCCAAGGCTCCGGAGATACAAAACTATCAACTGGTGCAGCATTTTGAATTGCTTTGCAAAATGCAACTACTTTTTCCGGTTTACCTAGCTTTATCGCTTGAACTATATCTGTCCTTTTTTCAAGTGGTCGAGGTAAAACATCATATCCCATACTGTCAAAAACTTTAGACGCAAAAACAGCACCTTTTAAAGAAGCTTCAACAACAGAAGGTGCCAAAAACAAACCTTGCATAAAAGAAGCCGTTAAACCAAGCGTCGGACCTACTTCCTTGCCTAGTCCCGGGGCTGTAAGCCTAATCGCTGCATTTTCAATATATTCATTCCTGCCTGCAATGTATCCGCCAACCGGAGCAAGCCCCCCTCCGGGGTTTTTAATCAAAGAACCAACGGTTAAATCCGCACAAACATCTCCCGGCTCTATATCTTCTGTAAATTCTCCATAACAATTATCGATCATACAAATTATATCTTTATTCATTGACTTAACTAAGTTTACAATATTGCCAATTTCCTCAACACTTAAAGAACGCCTGTAACTATATCCTTTGGAACGCTGTATTGTCACAAGTTTTGTCCTGCTCGTTATCATGTTTTTAATTCCATCATAGTCAATTTGGTCGTTAGGCAAAAATTCTGCCTGTTTATATATTATGCCGTTTTCAATAAGTGAACCTTTTGTTTTTTTAATTCCGATAACGCTTTCAAGCGTATCATACGGCTTGCCAACCGCAGAAAGAAGCTCATCGCCGCTTTTTAAGTTACCAAAAAGAGCTATGGTAAGCGCATGAGTGCCTGAAATAATTTGCGGACGTACAAGCGCAGATTCACTGCTAAAAACATCAGCAAAAACCTTTTCTGTTACGTCTCTACCTGCATCATCATATCCGTACCCTGTTGTTCCCGAAAAATGACTTTCAGAAAGCTTGTTGCGCTGCATTGCTGCAAGAACTTTCATTTGATTTTTTTCTGACGTTTCTTCAATCTCCAAAAATTTATCTTTAATTTCAAACAAGGCTTTATCACAAAATTCAATAGTTTCCTGTGAAATATTAAATTCCTTCTTCAAGAATTCGTTTCTGTTCATTAACAATCTCCTCAATATTTCTTTCTCCGGTATCAAACCAAATTGCTTCGGTCTGGTTTCTAAACCATGTCAGCTGTCTTTTTGCATAATGACGAGTATTTTGCTTAAGCTTAGATGCAGCATCTTCCAGCGAAACTTCTCCATTTATATACGGAATCAACTCTTTGTACCCTATCCCTTGCATTGAAGTAAGGTTTGAAGTATAACCCATTGCAAGAAGTCCCCTAACCTCTTCTAAAAGCCCATCGCCTAACATTTGGTCTACTCGCTTATTGATCTTACTATAAAGTTTTTCACGATTCATGTTAGCTATGAAAAACTTTACATCATATGCAAAGGAGCGGCTTCGTTCGACTGCGTTATGTTCAGATATTTTAATTCCTGTTGTGTTGAAAAATTCAATAGCACGAACAACACGCTTTACGTTGTTAAAATGTACTTGTACCGCTGATTCAGGGTCAATTTTTGTAAGCATATCGTGCAAATACTCATTTCCTTTTTCCTTAGCACATTCATATAAACCATGTCTATAATCAAGATTTATAGTTTCTTCTGAGAATTCGTTATCGTATATAACAGAGTTAATGTAAAAGCCGGTGCCGCCGACCAAGATAGGTATTTTTCCGCTTTTAATAACACAACTTATACATTCTTTGCAAATTTTTTGATATACAGCGACGGAAAAATCTTCATCCGGGTCTACAACATCTACCATATGATGTTTAATTTCGTTCATTTCTTCTTTCGTGGGCTTAGCCGTTCCAATGTCCATATATCTGTAAACCTGTATAGAGTCAGCAGAAATTATCTCGCCATTAATTTGCTTGGCGAGTTCAATTGCAAGTTTGCTTTTGCCAACAGCTGTTGCACCACCTATAACAATTAGTGGCCGTGTATTGCTCATTACATAACCCTCTTAAATCTTTTTTCCAGTTCATATTTTGGTATTTCTATTATTGTTGGTCTTCCATGTGGACATGTAAAAGGATTTTCAAGTTTAGTCACTTGGCTAATAAGCTCTTTTGCCTCTGTATAGCTAAGTTTATCGTTGCCTTTAACTGCTGCCTTACATGCAATTGATGCGATAGCATCTGTTTTGACATCATAAATATTTGATACAGCTGTCTCAATTTTAGAAAGCTTATCTAGAATTTCTAAAAAGAAATTAACATCCTCAGTGTCTTTTAGCAAATATGGAACAGCACGGATTGCGATTTCCTTTTCGCCAAATTTATCTATATCAAATCCAAATTGCTCAAATAAATCCCGATTTTCATCAACTATTGACATTTCCTTAGGAGTTATAGTTAAAACATAAGGGTTAAGAATCGGCTGAGAAACGATATCGGGCTTTTCCTTTAGCTTTTTAGAAAGCTGATCGTACAAACAACGCTCATGAGCAGCGTGTTGATCCATAATATACATTTTGCTACCCTGCTCTATTATCCAATATGTATTAAAGAGCTGCCCGACAATTTTATAGTCAATGAAAATTTGAGGTTTAGAATTCGTTTTTTCAGCTTGATAACTTGAATCAGCTTTTAAATTTTTAATGGTATCATCTTTTTCAACAGGAATATTATTGCATTCTATTGAATTGACTTCATCTAAATTATCTTCGATTAATAATCCTGCTTGTTCTTCATAAATTTCGTTATATGGATTAGGAGTGAATGTTTGTTCAGAAACATCAGAAGAATCTTTTGGTATCGGCTTGTTGGCATACACACTGTTAATTATATCCGCATATTTTGATACACTAGATTTAGCCGACGAAGACTCAGTTGTTTCTGATACTTGGATAGGCTTAGTAAGATAATCATCTTTTTGCCAACTTGCAGCGGGTATCAAATTTTGCCCGGAAAAAGCTTTTTTGACTGCTGCGCTCACAATCTCAAGTATTTTTTCATCATTCCAAAACCGAACTTCAAGCTTTGTAGGGTGAACGTTTATATCGATAAGCGACGGATGTATTTTTATGAACAGGAAAAACACAGGAAACTTCCCTATCGGCAGCATTGTTTTTAATGTCTGCTCTGTGGCTGACGAAACTATTTCGCTCTTTATATGCCGCCCGTTTATGAACATATGTTCATAGGAACGATTGCTTCTATACATTTCAGGTTTACATATATAACCTGTTACATGTACATTTTCACCTAAATAGTCAATGGGCAAAAGACAGGAGGCTGTTTCTTTGCCGTAAATCTGATAAATTGTTGATTTAAGGTCTCCATCACCTTTTGTTCTAATCAATTTCGAGCCATTGTTTATATAGTTGAATGATATATGCGGGTTTCCTAAAGCGATTTTTGTTATAACATCTGAGATATATCCGCTTTCAGTTGCAGTTTTTTTCAAAAATTTTCGGCGTGCGGGTATGTTATAGAACAAATTGCGAACAGATATTATAGTTCCGTTTGCCGCTGCAACATCTTGCTCTCTAACAAACTCTCCGCCGTTAACTTCAAGGCAAAATCCCATTTCTGATGTCTTTGTTTTAGTTAGCATCTCAACTTGTGCAACAGACGCTATGCTCGAAAGTGCCTCGCCTCTAAACCCAAGCGACATAACATTTTCCAAGTCATCAATATTTCGAATTTTACTCGTCGAATGCTTTAAAAATGCAGTTTTAGCTTCGTTTTTATCAATACCGATACCGTTATCAGTTATTTGAACAAGTGAAACGCCGCCGTCTTTTATTTCAATCGTAATAGCATTCGCCTTGGCATCAATAGAGTTCTCAACAAGCTCTTTTACAACAGAAACAGGCCGCTCGACAACTTCGCCTGCGGCTATTTTATTTATTAAATCAGTATCTAGAAGTTTAATATGTGACATTATGCTTTACCAAAGCCCTTGCTCATATTTTGATAATCAAAAAGCTTGCGAAGCGCATCACGAGGTGTTATTGCATCTATATCAAGCTCCATGATTTCTTTAATGATTACATATTCCTGGGATAGTTCCTTATCTTTATCCTGACCGTAAACTACATCTTTGCGGCTTTCTATTTTCTTTCTACTGCTTGCGATATCTGCATGATTTAAAGAACTTAATATTTCATCAGCACGAGATAATATGCTCTTAGGCAATCCGGCAAGCTTTGCAACATGCAGTCCATAGCTGTTGTCAGCTCCGCCTCTGGCAATCTTTCGTAAAAATATTATATCTTCACCTTGTTCTCGTATTAGCATCCGATAATTTTTAACACCGGAAATCTTACCTTCAAGTTCTGAAAGCTCGTGATAATGTGTTGAAAATAAAGTTCTTGCACCAATTTGGGAGCAAATATATTCAAGAACCGACCAAGCAATGCTAAGCCCGTCAAACGTGCTTGTCCCCCGCCCTATTTCATCCAAAATAAGCAAGCTGTTTTTGGTTGAAGTATTTATGATATTTGCAACTTCAGACATTTCAACCATAAATGTGCTCTGACCGATAGACAGATCATCAGAAGCCCCAACACGAGTAAATATTTTATCAACAACACCTATAACGCCGCTTTCCGCAGGGATAAACGAACCAATTTGAGCCATAAGTATAATAAGTGCTGTCTGACGCATATACGTTGATTTTCCTGCCATATTAGGTCCGGTGATTATCAATAGTCTATCATCGGATTCATCTAAAAATACATCATTTGGCACGAATGAAATGCCGGATATAGTTTCAAGAACAGGATGCCTTCCATCTTTAATGTTAATCTCATCACCGTTTGTTATCTCAGGCTTTGCATAGTTATAGTTATCCGCCGACTCAGCCAACGACTGAAAAACATCAATAGTTGAAATTATTTGTGCTGTAAGTTGTATTCTATGTACTTCATTCGCTATCTTTTCCAAAATCTCTAAATAGAGCATGTTTTCAAGTTCTAAGATTTTTTCTTCAGCTTCAAGTATCGCATCTTCGATTTCTTTAAGCTCAATAGTCGTATATCTTTCACCATTTGCCATAGTTTGACGGCGTATGTAATTTGAAGGCACGAGGTTAATGTTTGAATTAGTAACCTCAATAAAGTAGCCGAATATTTTGTTATATTTTATCTTTAGGCTTTTAATACCGGTCGCTTTACGTTCTTCAGCTTCTTTTTCAAGCAACCATACAGCACCTTTATTTCTCGCATTTTTGTATCTGTCAAGTTCTTGATTGTACCCTGACTTTATCATGTTGCCGTCTTTTAAATTAGCAGGGGCATGTTCATCTATAGAGTTTTCGATTAATTCATAAATATCTTCAAGAGTATCAAGTGCCTCGTACATTTCTTTTGTAAGTTTAGAATTACACTCTGAAATAAATCTCTTTATTTCCGGGATTTGAAGCAGTGAAAGCTTTAAGCTAGTTAAATCCCGTCCGCTTGCGCTACGGTAGATTATTTTACCCATTAGCCTTTCAATATCACCTATAATCGAAAGAGTATCTCTTATATCATTTCTTACATACATACTATCCTTCAGTTCAGATACAGTGTCAAGCCGTCTTTTAATATCATCACTATCAATAAGCGGCTGCTCTATCCATTTTCGCAGCAGTCTCCCACCCATAGATGTTTTTGTTTTATCAAGAACCCATAAAAGCGTACCCTTTTTACTTCTGTCTCTAATAGATTCAGTCAGCTCAAGATGTCTTCGTGATGATGCATCAAGAGACATAAATTTGTTTTTTCCATAATATTTTATTAAGTTAATATGAGAAAGATCATTCCGTTGAGTCTCTTTCAAATATTGCAAAAGAGCCCCGGAAGCAGAAACTGCGACTCCCCTGCCCTCCAAGCCAAAGCTGTTTATATTATGGATTTTAAAATGAGTACAAATATTTTTTGCAGCAGTTGAATACTCAAAATTCCAACTGTAATATTCAAATGGTTTTATGTTAAACAACTGTTCAATACTCTTTTGGTTATCGGGTACTTTGTTTACAATAAGTTCCTTCGGTTTAATTCTTGCAATTTCATCAATTACTTCGTTACTAAAGTCATTCTCAATTTGAGTAGTAAAAAACTCACCTGTTGTAACATCACAAAAAGCAAGACCTATGCCTTCAATTGAATAAAATAAGCTCATAATATAGTTGTTAGCAGTATCATCAAGTATCTTCCCGTCAGTTACAGTACCGGGAGTAATAATACGTACTACTTCCCGTTTAACTAACGATTTAGTCTTAGATGCTTCTTCAACTTGTTCGCAAATCGCAACTTTATGACCATTTTCAACAAGCTTTGCTATATATGTGTCCGCAGCATGAAAGGGAATTCCACACATAGGTACTCTTTCTTTTTGTCCGCACTCCCTTCCGGTTAAAACGAGACCAAGAATTTCTGATGCTTTCACTGCATCTTCAAAAAACATCTCATAAAAATCTCCAAGCCTAAAGAATAAAAAGGAATCACTGTTTACCGCTTTAATTTGGAGATATTGTTCCATCATCGGTGAATATTTAGCCATAAAATAAAATGCCTTCCTGTGATTAGGAGTTTAATAAATTTGAAAACTTAAATACAATGCTAGTCTTGTATCAAAAATGCTGCAATTTTATACGTATTTTTAATTATGGGAAAGTGTTAGTTAACCGCAGCTGTTGCAGCTATCACCAGAACATCCATGACATCCGCATTCATCGGATGCATCAACACCTGTTATTGTAAACTTTAAAATATTCATAACGCCGTTTACAAACTCGTTAAATTCTGATTCAGCCATCATAAGATTTTCTATCGTTTCATTGTTTTTAAGCTCTTCTGCCATTTTCATAAGTTTTTCTGAATTTGCAGCAAATTCATCCGGGGCAATTTCGCCTCTGGCAGCTCTTGATCTTACATCTGTTTGAAATGCGCTGTATTCCTCAAGTCCTTTTTTGGCATCAAGGTTTTCATCAAATTTTTTCCTTGCATCATGAAGTTTTTTTGCTTCATTTGATTCCAAAATCAAATTGCCTAACTCTCTTGCCTTTTCATAATAAGTTGACATTTAAATATCTCCTTTTAGGCTATAACGCCCATCAAATAAAATGTTTTACAATCAGTTACTTTAATGTTTAAAATTTTCCCGATAAGCGACGAATCCCCTTTAAAATGCACAGTAGTGTTGTTGTATGCTCTGCCCGTAATTAAGGTTTCATCCTTTTCATTTACTTCTTCGGCAAATACTTCAATCGTTTCGCCGACCAATTGTTTATTTATTTCATAAATACCGTCATTCAACATCTTTAAAAGCCTGTTAAATCTTTCTTTTGCAACATCTTCCGGAACCTGCTCGTCCATATTTGCGGCGGGAGTGCCTGTCCGTTTTGAATACAGGAACGTATAGGCTGTTGAATACCCAACCCTTTTAACAACATCAAGTGTTTCAAGAAAATCCTCTTCCGTTTCTGACGGAAAACCTACTATAATGTCAGTAGTAATAGCTGCCCCGGGTATTTCCTTCTTAATTTTATCAGCAAGATATAAATAATCATCTTTGGAATATTTCCGGTTCATAAGTTCAAGAACACGGCTGCTTCCGGATTGTAAAGGAAGGTGAATATGGTTGCATATATTATCACAATCACGTATAGCATAAATAACTTCATCTGATAAATCCTTTGGATGCGATGTCATAAACCTTATACGCTTAACGCCTTGGATAGAATTTATTTCCCGCAAAAGACCGCCGAAAGTTTCACCATTTACTAAATCATTACCATAGCTGTTTACATTTTGCCCAAGCAGCATTATCTCAATAACACCATCAGCAGCAAGCTCTTTAACTTCATTTATTATGTCAGCTTTACGTCGGCTTCTTTCTCTGCCTCTTACATATGGGACTATACAGTATGAGCAAAAGTTATTACAACCATACATTATGTTAACACTTGCTTTGTATTTATGTTGCCGCACAGCAACAGTCTCGGTTTCAAATTCATCATGCGATTCCCAAACATCAATAATCATTCCGCCAGAGGTAAGGCAAGTATATAAAAGCTCAGGCAATACATGCATATTAAACGTACCGAATATTAAGTCAACATTTCGGTACGATTCTTTTATCTTTGATATAACAGTATCTTGCTGCATCATGCAGCCGCATAACACGATTTTAATATCCGGTCGTTCTTGCTTAAGCTTTTTAAGATAGCCTAAGTTACCGTATACTCTATTTTCTGCATTTTCCCTTACACAGCATGTATTGTAAATTATAATATCCGCTTCTTTTTCGTTTTCAGAAGCCGCATATCCCATTTCAAACAAAAGTCCTAAAAGAATTTCGGAATCATGCGCATTCATCTGACATCCGAAAGTAGATATATAAGCGGTTTTTTGCCTTCCTAAAACCTGTTTATTAGCTTGGTTGAGCTCTTTTACGGCGGTTATATATTTTTTTTGCTCTGCGAGTTTATTTTTGTCGATTTTGGACATTACCTGCTCCTTGGTGTTTTATTGTATCAAGTTAGAGAAGTATTCATTTTTCAACATTGAGTATACAATTTGATCTAAATATCCTCTGTCTGCTTTATAACTTTGCCTTAAGACCCCATCTTTCTTCATTTTAAGGCTTTCATAAAGCTTTATCCCGGCAACATTATCCGGATATACATCTAGCCAAAACCGGTTAATGTTTAATTCTTCAAAAGCGTACTTTAAGTGAGCATTAATAGCTTCGCGCCCATAGCCTTTCCCCTTATCAGTTACAACAAAACGCCTAAGCTCGAAAACCTCAGACTTAAAATCAACCTTTGAAAGCGAATAACCTATTGGGATATTGTCTTCAACATGATAAAAAACAAGCAAAAGATGTTGGCCGTCGTTAATCTCAGCCAAATGTTCTTCATATGTCCCAATCCAAATGAAATCTTTATTATCCGGATGTTTTTCGGTCTCAATTATAAAATTTATATCTGATTCAACTGCGCTTATTATCCTAAGCCTTTCTGTAGTAACTTCTTTTTTTAGTCTCATGCTTTTTTCAAGACTTTCAAAATTTCTCCAACATATAACACATGAAAATCTTTTTCAGGGTAATGTTGATCTATAATTCTTTTGTCAATAAAGCAAGCTTCTTTAAGCGGCTCTTCATATAGCTTTCTACATATTATTGTAAGTTCACCTTCAGAAAAATAAGGATCTTTGCCATCATACACAACTGTAAGTTCTGCTTTTTTAATCTTATCTTCATCACGCCCGGAAGTTACTCCTAAATAACGCAATTTTTCTTTATAGCACTCGTTAAAGAATGTTAGAGAGAAATTTTCTGCCGAATCTATAAATTCTTTTGTAAACCTTTGTGGACGTATAACAATAAATGCCGCATCCCTATGCCACATATGCCCAAGCCCGCCCCATGATGCGGTCATAGTGTTTACTTTGCCGTCTTTTTCTGCTGTAACAAGCATCCATTTATTTGCTATAACATTAAATACGTTATCGTTAATATCCCTTGGTGATATTTCTATAAAATTTTGCATAAAATCCATCCTATTCTTCTATATTTTTGAAAACCTGCCCTATTCTTAGAATATTCGGGTATGCCTTTTTGTGATTATATTTTTTTATAGCTTTGATTTCAATTTCAAATTTAAGAGGCGATTCCCCTTCAATAACAAGCAAAAACTTATGACCAATAGGTAAGTTAAGGTCTGCGAGATTATCATCCGTTGTTTTACTTGAATTTTTCTTACGATCATACGGTGTATAACGTGAAAAAACATCTTCTTGCCCACTCATGTAAAAGCAATAGTCATTAGTCCCTCTAACACCAAAGGCGGAACATATTTCTGCAAATAAAACTTTCAACGGGTTAATTGGTATGATTTCCATAGCTTTCCAGTATTTCCGGTCAGACATGATTGAAATTTTAATTTCATAAACATCGTCTATATCGGGCATGCCAAAAATATCCGAAACAATGCTTCTAACTTCAGCATCATTTGCTTCTTCGTCTCCGTGAACTATTTGTATCATTTTAAGAGCTCGTTCAAATTTAAGGTTACCGTCAAAGGGACCTGGAACACCATCTCCTCTTGGGTTGACACCTTTACTGTTTGTAACAATTTTTCCAAGCTCAGTTAAATGAAAGTATGTACATGGAGAAAAAAGTGTGGTATCAATATCGCCGCCTTCATTAATAACTTCTATAAAGAAATCTATATCTTCCTCTAGATCATATGGTATAAGAAACTCCGGTGTTATAATTTTCAAATAAAACCCAAATGGAGTGTGAAAGTATTTATCAATAATAATCCCTAAAAAGAATGTGCTTGACATAACCATATGATAGAATTCATCAAACCCATCTTCATCATCAAAATCAAGAAAATTACTCTCATCAAGGTCAAAAAACTCTGCAATATCTATACCAAGAGACGAATAAATTTTTTCAAACAAAGCATCTGTAGTAATTGGATTTTGAATCAATTCAAGAATAGAATCTGCATCTATAACTCCTTTGTTAAGCGGGATAACTTGATTAATATGGGAAGCGGCTACTTCTGCGGTTGCCTCATATATCTTAAAGAATATTTCTTTATTAGGCAGACTGTACAATTTTTCATATTCTTCGCTTACCCTTGCATGGTGTGAATGAATCGAAGGTGCTTCAGTTAAAATACCAAGGTTTACAGCAACAAGATTTAAATACTCAACGTAAAAAGGGTCTAAAAGGCTAACTTTATTTAATACCAGAGAAACATCCTTTTCTGTTATAAACAAATCTTCATCAACTTTAATATCAGGCATACAATGCTCAACAAAAGCTTTTAAATCTCCTACCACAGGATGATCCTCAACTAAGTAGGTCATCATTAAAACATTTTCAGTTATCTGACTACTACCCTGCCTCTTACCAATAAACGGTTGAGGGAATATTTTCCTATTATGAATTTTATTAATTTCTGATACAAAATTCGCAGGGGATAAAAGCGTATCCTCAATAAGCGCAGAGTAATACCATCTTCGAAAAAAAGAGAGAAAATATTTCTGAATTTTAAGCTTATTCCCTTTTTTATGTTTTTCAAGTGAATCGCTGTAAAATCTAAAATATAGTTCCATGAAATAACCTATGTTGTTATCGTAATCCATAAAGCCCCACCTATTGCCAATTTTTCGTTATATTTTTTAAAATCTTACATTACGCAATTATACAGTTAGATCACTTGCATGTCAAATTGACGCTTATATTTAATTTCCTTTGTTAATTGTAACATTTTCTCTTTTTCTGTAGTTATACGACTACAATAATAACATAATTAAGGGGTACAATCAAGATTAAGCGTAGTCGGATAGCTACAAATATTTTTGAGGTATAAATATGAAAAAGATTTTGCGAGATTCACATATTGGAGAAAACATCAAACGAATCAGGCTGTTACAGGGATATACTCAAGATCAAGTTGTTGTAGGTTTGCATCTTTTAGGCAGCCCATTGCACCGAGTTTCTTATGCCCAGATAGAATCTGGTCGTAATAACATATTCGTTTCTGATCTGGTTGCTATGCAGCAGTTCTTTCAGGTTGAATATTCAGAATTTTTCAAAGATATACCAACATCACGCCAATAAATATAGCTTAGAATATAGTTTTAACATATCCTCAAATTCTTTAGACGTAGGATCTTTTGAGTTCCAATCTATGCTTACACTGTCATTTTCATATCTTGGGATGACGTGCATATGAAAATGATGTACTGTTTGGTTTGCCGCAGCCTCGTTATTTTGTAATATATTTATACCTTCGCAGTTTAGTACCTTTTTTAACTTAATTGCTGTTTCAGCAGCAAGAGGATACAGCCTCTCCGCCACTGCTAAGTCAAGCTCATAAATATTTGAATAGTGCTTTTTCGTAATTATAAGCATATGCCCCAAATTGGACGGAAACTTGTCAAGAATTACTTTAAAATAATCATCTTCATAAACGGTATATGAAGGTATTTCATCTTTTATTATTTTGCAAAAAATACATTCTGACATTTTGTTATCACCCTACCTTTTTCAAAATGCTATATCTTCCCATTCGTGTTTTAATTTAGAATTTACACCATCCGAATAGCAAACTCCGGACATTCACCAACACAATACCCGCATCTTACACATTTATCAGATTCGATTATCGCATGTTTATCTCCTTGATAAATAGCATCAGCCGCACATTGTTCTAAACAAAATCCACAGCTTTTACACAAAAAGTCAGCAACAAAGAACGATTTTGAATACGACTTGAGAGCATTAATTTCGTCATCCACTGATTCCCCGGTAAAGTATTTAAGGTTCATATCAACTTCCTGTTTTGTTATCATTCCAACAGCATAGGATGCACGGCCTTTCGAGAGGTTTTTTCCATATTCTACAGCCGCTTTATAATCATTCAAATAAACCCCGCCGGCAAAAAGTTTCATAAAGAAAACGCCTTTGTTTTTTTTAAAACAAAGCTCGACAGCTTTTTCCATATCTTCACAGCTTCCATGCATAACGCCCATACCGCTTTTGTTTACAAGTGGGAACACGATGTCGCATTCTTCATTTTGCGCTGCTGCATTAACTGCCAAAACTGAATGAAAACTTCCGCCTATCGCTTTAATTATGCCTTTTGCTTTGTAGTCTTTAAGGCATTCCCACGCCCCTGCTCTTACTTCAAAAACATCTGCACCAACCCTTGCAGCATGAAGAAGAAAAATGTCTATATAGTCGATATCCAGTTTCTCAAGGGCTTCCTTAATTGCCTTTTCCATATCTTCATATGTGGCAGCGGTTGACTTCGTAGAAATTATAGGGCGTTTCCCTGTTTTTTTCATTGCGCCTTCAATCATTTCATATGTTTTATACATTTGTGCAGTATCAACAAAAGTTATGCCGCTTTCAAGTGCATGAGCAATTATATCTGCCCCTTCTTCAATAGGCACATTCTTTTGCAAAGGACCTATCGGCAATGCGCCAAAGCAAAGTTCGCTTACTTCTATGTTGGTTCTTCCTAATGTGATTTTGTTCATTTTTATATCCTCCTTGGTTGAATAGGCAAATATTTTAATATTCATTCTCAGTGTAAATATTGAATAAGCGGTTTCAGTTGCTCTAAAAGCAAAATCTAATCAATCTCGTTTTACAATATCCACCGGCTTTCTCCAAGCTTTTCTTAGAATTGTGATTGTAATACCAACAGCCGGAAACCGCCCTTAAGCCTTTGTCATTCACTATTCTCTTCATTCCTTGTAATATATCAACAGCTAAACCTCGACGGCGATATTTTTCACAAACATACATACCAATACTTGCCATGCTTTTGATAGCTCGTCCATATTCAACGATACCAAATCCAATAATCTCGCTATTTTCCTCTACGATATAAACCTCTAAATAAGTTGCACCTTTTTCAAATTTAGCAATTTCTTCATCAAGGAAACCTTTAGCAAGCTTAAACGCTTCAAAATCATCTTTACTTTTAGCAAGTTTAAACTCAAGCGGCCGCATTGATTTTGGGGTTTCTTTGTCGGTATACTCAAAAAAATATGCCATCTTTTCAACCTTCATAAAATTATCTAAACAGTGGCTCAAAAAAACTTCGTCACCTGTTGCAACCATTGCATTTGTAACTGTTTCATACTTTCTAACCCTTGAAAACAGCTCTTGGGACTGACTCGCATATGGTTCAAATACGTTAAACAGCGTAAGCGTTGCATCCTTATGCGGATCGTCTCCTACTTTAAAAATAGCAAAATACCCAACCGGATCATCACCGCATATCATTTTGTAATGGTTGCTGCTAACTACATGCTCTTCCCAATATCCTTCGACAATGATTTTATTTGAATTTATATGATCAACAACAGCTGACTGTATTTCCTCCCATTTACAAGGCATAAATCTGATTTCTTCCGTTTTGTTCATATTCAAAACCTCCATTATTGCTCAACAAGCTTTTCGTATAGTCTAAACAAATCAAGACCATAACACCCTAAACCAAGGTCAACAGTATCAATGTAAGAATATCCGCATTTTTCGTATGATTTTATAGCGGGCATATTATCCTTAAAAACATCAAGCCTTAGAGCTTTTATGCCTCTTTTCTTTGCCAAATTATAAGAAAACTCTAATAATAATTTGCCAACTTTTTGACCCCAAAAATCCGGATGAACAGCAAACCGACGAACATTAAATACTTCTTCATCTTTTGCATCTATCATCCAACTGCCATTATCCGGGCTTTGAGTAGGTTCATGGTTTAAAACTATTGCCCCGGAGATTTCACCATTTACAAAAGCAATATATATCGTTCCTTCAGAAATATCCTGTTCAATATCTTTCCTAGCCGGATAAATTCCTTTTTTCCATCCGCAGTAGTTTATATTATCATTAGCATAGTCAATAACTGCATTATAGAATTTTTCGATTTCAAAAATGTCATTAATTGCCGCTAATCTAATTATCATATTCATGTTATCACCTTAAAACATTTTATACTCTTGTTACTGCTTTGAAGTAATATGAGTATACTACAAAACCATTAAAAAAACCAGTCAAAAGAGAAAATTGCTAATCTCTGTTGACCGGTTAGAGAATTTATCTATATCTAAATTTATTTATTCACGATAACAGTTCCAAACCCACCGTTATAAACACCTGCTGCGTTGCCTTCATCAGTATCAATGTGCATATCAGCAGAGAAATCCGGATTCGTACGAATAAGAACATGCTTAAGGATAAGACCTCTATCGTCTTCGCCTTCTATAAGCACGTCAACATGATCTTTATCTTTAATTCCGATTGATTCAGCTTCCGCAGGGCTCATATGAATATGTCTTTTGGCGATTATAACGCCTTCTTTAATTTCTATTTCGCCTTTAGGTCCTTTAAGAGTTGCGCCAGCAGAGCCTTTAATATCACCGGAGTCTCTTGCAAAGACATCAATGCCGATTTTGCGTGCATCTGTAACAGACATTTCAACTTGTGTATCAGGGCGAAGCGGCGCAAGAATTGTCATAGTTAATGATCCTTTAGAACCAATAACTTCAACTCGTTCATTACAAGCATATTGCCCTGGTTGAGACAACTCTTTTTTATATGTGAGTTGATAACCCGCACCAAAAAGAATATCAAGATCCTTCTGGCTTAAATGTAAATGTCTTGCTGAAACTGCTACCGGTACTTTCATTTTAAATTCCTCATTTCTATTTTATTTTATATAATAATGATTTTAAAAACTATCCTTTGTATTCCTTAACTTGAGCTTCGCCTCTCATGACACGTAAAGCTCCTTCTGTAAGCGCAAGCATTTCTCCTTCTCCGGGATAAACACCGATTGATGCAAATTTGCCAACTTTCTTTGAAACTGCTTCAACAAGCATCTTGGAATAAGCAACGCCGCCTGTTAAAAGTATCGCATCTACTTCTCCGTCTAAAACAGCGCACATTGCACCTATATCTTTTGCTATTTGATGTACCATAGCATCAAACACTAATTTTGCTTTTTTATCACCGTCATTTATCATCTGTTCGACTTCACGAAGATCGCTTGTACCAAGATATGCAACTAAGCCGCCTTTGCCAACTTGATATCCAAGAAGCTCTTTAGCTTCATGTTTTCCGGAAAAACACAGTTCTATTATGTTATAACATGGAACACTGCCGCAGCGTTCCGGCGAGAATGTGCCCTCGGCTACTGCATCAAATACGTCGATAACTCGCCCATATTTATGTGCGCCAACGCTTATTCCTCCGCCTAAATGTGCTACAACGAGCTTTAAATCTTCATAATTTTTGCCTTGTTCTTTTGAATAACGGCGAGCAGTCGCTTTTTGATTAAGAGCGTGGAATGCACTTCTTCTTTTGATTAGCGGGTTACCGGAAAGTCTTGAACATTCTTCAAATTCATCTACAACAACCGGATCTACTATAAAAGATGGAAGTCCGAGTTTATCACCAAGTTCTTTAGCAATCAACCCACCAAGACATGATGCATGAATTATTGCGGAAGGACCTTGAAGGTCAGCAACCATTGCATCGTTTATTGCATATGTACCACTTTCAAGCGGCTTTATAAGCCCGCCTCGCCCAACAACAACATCAATTTCTTCAAGTGAAACACCGGCTTCTTCAAGCGTTTTTGCGATATTTTCGCTTCTTAGCCCTTTTTGGTCGATAATGCTGTCATATTTTTCAATTTCTGCTGTTGAATGACGCACTGTGTTTTCGATAACAATTGTTTCATTTCTGTAAACTGCTATCTTTGTAGAAGTTGAACCCGGATTAATTGAAAGAATTGTATAAATTTTTTCAGTCATTTTTGCTTATTCTCCTTTATTTAAAAATGTGTCTTTAAATTTATCTTTGCAAATTTTCAACTGCATTCCAATTTATAAAAATGTTTTTTGCCTTTTTGAATCATCAAAAACCCATTAACAAAGTCCGCTTGTACTATTTCCGTATTTATGTCATCTATCTTATTTTCATTTATTCTAAGCCCACCTTGTTCAATAAGCCTGCGTCCTTCGCTTTTTGAAGGAACGATTTTTGCTGCGACAAGAAGTTCAATAATGTTAACATTTTCTTTAAAGTCTACTTTAATAATCGGTACAGAATCTCCTGATTTATCACCGGAAAAAAGAGACTTTGCTGCCGCTAAAGCTTTATCCGCATCCTCTGAGTTATGAACGATTTTCGTAAGTTCATAAGCAAGAACTTCTTTAGCCTTATTCAGAGTGCTTCCACCTTCTTTGCAAAGCTCCGATATTTCTTCAATTGGCAAGAAAGTGAGCAGTTTGAGGCATTTTTCAACATCATCATCAGCTACGTTGCGCCAATATTGGAAAAATTCATAAGGCGGTGTTTTGTTTGGATCAAGCCAAACAGCTCCCTTTTCACTTTTCCCCATCTTTTGTCCGTCACTTTTTGTCAGAAGCTTGAATGTCATACCATATGCACTGCCGTTGTCTACCCGGCGGATAAGTTCCGATCCGGCGATGATGTTCGACCATTGGTCATTTCCACCCATTTGAATTTTACAGTTGTATCTACGATAAAGTTCTAAAAAGTCATAAGCCTGCATTATCATATAGTTAAACTCGAAAAACGAAAGCCCTTTCTCCATACGGCTTTTATAACATTCAGCAGTAAGCATACGGTTAACGGAAAAATGCGTACCATATTCACGTAAAAAAGAAACATACTCAAGCTTTAACAGCCAGTCAGCATTATTAACCATAAGTGCTTTTTCGTCTTCAAAGTCAATGAATTTTTCAAGTTGCTTTCTCTGTGAATCCACATTATGTTGGATTTCATCCGGTGTCATAACCCGCCTAAGCTCATTTCTATGTGAAGGATCACCAACCATTCCGGTTCCGCCGCCGACGATTGCAATTGGTCTATGCCCTGCCCTTTGCATATGTGCCATAGCCATAACCGGAATAAAATGTCCAACTGTAAGGCTGTCCGCTGTTGGGTCAAACCCTACATAAAAAGTGACTTTTTCTTTTGCAAGAAGTTCCTTAACCTCTTCAATATGTGTTGTTTGTTCAATAAAGCCACGTTCGTTAAGAACGTCGAATGCTGTTTTCATTTGTAAAACACCCACCTGAGTGAAATTAACTGCAAGAACAAGTTTAACATAGTAAGATGGGAATTTCAAGGATAATATTTAACGATATACTGAATTTCATTTCCAGTGATTCTCTCGCCTTCCATGCGAATAGTTGCATTACTACCTATTTTCAATACCACCGATAAAGTCATTATTTGTAACGTTTTCATGACTTTACAAGAAATTGCACGATACATTATAATATTAAGATGTAGCAAATACATTATTGAGGTACTTTTGCAGTTATAAGCCAAAGGATTGGTATCTTAAGAGGGAGGGTAATCATGCCAATATCAAACAACATAAGCGTCGGTTCTTTTTTTAGAACATCTACTCCAAGTATAAAAGCGGCTCAGTCAAATGCTAACCAAAATGCAACAGATGTTCCGCTTAATTCTGATGAAATGGCTCTTGCACAGGCTCATAAGCTTAATCTTGCAGTAGGAGATGCGTTTCAGCGCAAAATGGAAGCTATGCAAGGCGAATGCGCTGATAAAATTTCAGAAGCTAAGCAAGATTATCGAGAAGCAAGAACACTTTGGAGAGAAAGTGGCAATTTGCTCCGTGAAAGCAATTACTTCTTTCATAAAAGCGGAATTGAAATGATTTGTACAGACTTAAATGCTTGGTCAAAGAGGCTTAACAACAGCTTTGGGCATGAACCGTTTAATTTACCTCATCAAAGGTTCAGCTTCAACTCCACACTTAATGCAATTACAATCGGCATAGGTTCTAAAGTTCCAATGGGAAATTACTCTTTATGGGTGTTCGATTTCTTGGTCGGAGCAGTCAAAAACGGCACTCATCCCCCAACCGATCTTGGAGATGTTCCTTTTTTCGCAAATGTAGATTCGCCTTATTCCCTTGCTTTGAATAGGCTTTTAGCTGCAACCAGTAGCGGCAATTCAAGTTTGGCAAATGACCCTGAAATGAATAGGCTTGCGTTGTCATTGTTGCACCAATTAGGCATTGACACAAGCCGTGATTTCATTATAAACGACACTGTATTTGAAATTCGGAATGGATTTATCCAAACAAAAGGCTTTGCTCCGGCGCAAAGACAAGCACCAATAGGCATTGATGGATTAAATAGGCTCGTTGAAAGAGCTTATGCGCAAAATTTTCTGATGAAATATTTGACATAAAAATAAAAGTAGGATATAATAGCAAACAGTCCGTTTGACAGCGGCTAAGTCTTACGCAACAGTTTCTTACGAACCGTGTCAGGTCAGGAATGAAGCAGCACTAAGTAATGCAAATTGTGTGCCGTAAGCAAGCTTAGCAGTGCCGTTAGGCGGACTTTTTATGTGCTTAATACACTCTAATTTATTACAACACAGACTTTCCAAGTGTATATCCCGAAACGCCAAGATAGTCGCAAACTGTTGCCCCTATGTCAGCAAAGGTATCTCTAATCCCAATATTTTTAGGGTTAATGTTGCGACCGTAAATTAAACATGGAACATATTCTCTTGAATGGTCAGTTGTTTGAGTTGTTGGGTCACATCCATGATCTGCTGTCATTATTAGTATATCGCCGGGTTTCATTGCGTTTGTAATTTCCGGAAGTCTTTTGTCGAAATATTCCAATGCTTCCGCATATCCTTTAACATCATTTCTGTGACCATAAAGCATATCAAAATCAACAAGATTCGCAAAAATAAGCCCGCTACCAATTGTTTCAGCTGCCTTTAATATTGCATCTATCCCGGATTTGTTGTTTTTTGCGTAATCTTTGCTTGTGACTCCCCTACCCGCAAAAATATCTTCTATTTTCCCTATCGCATGGACATTTAAGCCTGCATCTTTAATTAAGTCTAGCATAGTTCCATCCGGCGGAGGGATAACAAAATCTTTTCGGTTTTCAGTTCGATGATAATTGCCGGTCTTCCCTAAAAACGGTCGGGCTATTACACGGGCAATGCCATATTTTTCGCATAACAAACCATACGCTTTTTCACAAATTTCATAAAGCTCGCTTAATGGTATTATTTCTTCATGTGCGGCTATTTGGAAAACACTATCTGCTGATGTATAAACAATTGGGTATCCTGTTTTAACATGCTCATCGCCAAGCCGTTGTATTATTTCAGTTCCTGATGCTGATTCATTTGCCAATGATTTCCTGTTTATGGCATTTTCAAACAGCTCGATACATTCACGAGGAAATCCATTTTCGGTATAAGTTTGAAACGGTTTGCTAAGCATTTTGCCGGCTATTTCCCAATGTCCGCTTATAGTGTCCTTTGCTTTGGTTAGTTCTGCGATTTTCCCGTGCAGCGCAATCGGATTTTTAACCTTTGGAAGAACTGAACCGTCTATATTTCCTATTCCCATTTCATAAAGATTTGGTATGTCAAGCTTACCAATGCTCTTGTAAATGTTGCCTATAGTATTTGAATTTATATCGTCAACACCAAACTCATGAGCATCTGGCATTGCGCCTACTCCTACGCTGTCAAGAATTATCAGTATTACTCTTTTCATGTATTAATCCTCCATACTGGCTTTGTGTATCAGCAAATAAATCATTTAAAAACTGTACAGGATCGACTATGTCATTTCCTTCATAAACAGCTGTGACATATATTGTTTTATTATCACATTCATCGGGTAATTCTTGATATTCACGAGACTGTACAAAGCTGCGGTGTTCGTTAAATACGGCAGCCATGCGCATAAATATAAACTCCATCTCTTCAAACTTATCAGTTCTTGACATGTTTGACTTAATTACCGTTTTTGCTTCGGCAGCGAACTGCATAGCTTTGCGTTTATGTATTCTCGCAACATCCTCTTTGCTTCTTGCGTTTGCCAGCTCTCTTGCATATGCTTCACGTTCACGTTCAATTTTTTTCGCTTTTTCATATAATTCCGGATTATTTTCTCTTAAAAAATCAAGTTCTGCCTTTGAAAGTCTTCTTCCTGATCTAAGTGCAGCTTCAATTGTTGCAATAGTCAAAGCTGTGCGGTTATCCTCCTTAAGCCTTCTTAAATCTTCGAGCAAAGCTTCTCTTTGAGCGATTACTCTTTCAATCTCAGCAGATTTAGTACAATTATCTTCTTCAGATATCGTCCGCCTTGTTAAGCTTCGATTATCAATTTCGCCTCTGCGTAACATGTTAAAATCTCTGTTCTTTACATGATTTGACATCTTAGGTGTTGCGATTAAATCCGTAAGGTTCATACTTTGTCCCTCCTTGGGTCAAGTTGCTCCATAAATATACAATACACCTTAACGGATTTATCGACAAAGACCCGGTAAAATATTATAGCGGTTTACCGAGTTTCTTCATTAAACCTGTCCGTTAACTTAAGTATTTCGCATATCCAATTTGCTCAAGCCTTTCTGATTTTTCTTCCACCATGTTTTTAAGACTTTCTCTATAGCCTTGAACCTTGGCTGCAATTTCATCGTCAAATGCGCCTATAATTTGCCCTGCAAGCAGTCCGGCGTTTTTTGCACCGTCTATAGCTACTGTTGCAACAGGGATACCGGGCGGCATTTGGACTATTGAATAAAGTGAATCTACGCCATTTAATGTCTTTGATTTAACAGGTACGCCGATAACCGGCAAATCAGTTATAGCTGCAACCATACCGGGAAGATGCGCAGATCCGCCTGCTCCGGCTATAATGATCTTTAGCCCTCGTGAACGCGCTGTTTTTGCATAGTCAAACATCTTTTCAGGCGTTCTATGCGCTGAAACTATAAGTATTTCGTAGTCTATACCAAGCTCTTCAAGTGATTTAGCCGCTTCACTCATAACAGGAAGGTCAGAATCACTTCCCATAATTATTCCAACTGTAGACATTTTAAATCTCCTTTTTAGTATATTTTAACCAGCGAATGAGCGAGTTTTGCACGCTCTGTCGCTAAATCAAGCGTTTCTGCCGTAACTGTTAAATGCCCCATCTTTCTTTGCGGCTTTGAAGTTTCTTTGCCATACACATGTACTTTAACACCTTGAACAGCCAATGATTCATTCATGCCATCAACAACGGCTTTACCATCGTTTTGAATATTTGAACCTAATATGTTCCACATAACAGTTGGACGTATTAAAGTAGTGTCGCCAAGCGGAAGACCGCATATTGCTCTGATATGGTTTTCAAATTGACTGGTAACAGAACCTTCAATAGAATAATGCCCGGAATTATGCGGACGTGGAGCAACTTCGTTAATTAACACCCCTCCGTCTTTCAGTACGAACATTTCTGTGCAAAACATCCCTACTCCTTTAAAAATATCCATTACAAGCCCTGCCGCTTTCATGGCGGCTTCTTCATTTTCTTTGCTTATGCTTGCGGGGACTTTAGTTTCAAGCAATATATTATCTTCATGATGATTTTGTCCAACAGGATATATAGCTGTTTCTCCATTTGCAGTCCGACATGCTAAAACTGATATTTCCATTAAAAAATCAATATATCTTTCAGCCATAAGCGGCAATTTTCCACTTCCAAGCGATTCATAGGCAATTTGTATTTCATCATGGCTTTTAATAATATAATTGCCTTTGCCGTCGTACCCGCCGGTTCGCGCTTTTAATAAAAACGGATACCCAAAACTTTCCCCGCTTTTTATTATATCATCAATTGACTTAACTTCGATAAACTCACCGACAGGCGCACCACCTTCAACAAGAGCCTGTTTTTGGGTAAGCTTGTCTTGTATAACCTTAAGGCTTTTTGCTGTCGGATAAATTTTCTTGCCGTTATTTTCAAGATCAATAAGTGCTTTGTGATCGATATGTTCAAATTCATAAGTAACAACATCACTTTTTGCTGCCAGTTCATTTATTGCGTTAACATCATCAAAGCTTGCAATAATGTGTTCGTCTGAAATACTATGAGACGGACAGTTTTTAGTTGGATCCAGCACTGTAACATAAAACCCCATTTTTTTAGCTTCTAATGTCATCATTTTGCCAAGCTGTCCGCCGCCTATAATGCCTATTTTTAATTTCTGCAATTTTAGCACGCTCCTTATAATTCTTTATCTATGTCCAATATTTTCTATCCAAACTCCGGTAAGAAATGGCTTCTGCCAGATGATTTGTTTTAATATCCTGCGATCCGTCAAGATCGGCTATAGTTCTTGCAACTTTAAGTATTTTATGATAAGCTCGTCCTGTCAACCCAAGGCTGTCAAACGCACGCTTAAGTATTTCTCTTTCAGAATCGCCAAGGATACAAAACTTGTCTATCTGTGGAGCATTTAACTGCGAGTTTGTAAGAATGCCTTCGTCTTTATAGCGTTCCCTTTGTATGTTTTGGCAAGCTGTTACCCTTTTCTTTACTTCCTTTGATGTTTCACCATCTCTTTTCGTATTACCAAGCTCATCATATTTAACAGCAGGTGCTTCAACTTGAATATCAATTCTGTCAAGCAGCGGACCTGATATTTTACCTAAGTATTTAGCAACTTCATTATGCTTACACCTGCATTTGTTGCTGTCTCCATAATGGCCGCATGGGCAAGGGTTCATTGATGCAAGAAGCATACAGTCAGCAGGGTATGTAACAGTTCCGTTTACTCTTGAAACGGTTACTTCACCATCTTCAAGCGGCTGTCTTAACACTTCTAGAACTGCTTTTGGAAATTCCGGCAGTTCGTCAAGAAAAAGCACGCCGTTATGCGCAAGGCTGATTTCTCCTGGCTTTGGAACACGTCCGCCGCCTGTCAGCGCAGAATATGAGATTGTATGATGCGGTGACCTAAATGGTCTTCTTGTTATTAGGCATGATTTATTACTTAAAAGCCCTGATATACTGTAAATCATCGTTACATCTAAGCTCTCATCAACGGTAAGGTCAGGTAGTACCCCCGGAAGCCTTTTTGCAAGCATCGTCTTACCTGACCCCGGAGGTCCTATTATAAGAATATTATGTCTTCCTGCCGCTGCAACTTCAATAGCACGTTTAACACTTTTTTGCCCCTTTACATCAGCAAAATCAAGACCATAAAAATCGCTTTCATCTACCTCAAAAAACTTATCAATATCAACTGTTATCGGTGAAAGAGGCATAGAAGTAAAGTGAAGCACTGCCTCGCTTAAGTTGTTAACCCCTATAACTTCTATCCCCTCAACCAAAGCAGCTTCTTCGCTGTTTTCAAAAGGAACTACGCATTTTGTTAACCCTGCTTCCTTCGCACTGTAGACCATAGGTAAGATACCATTAACTGAGCGCACTGTTCCATCTAGTGATAATTCACCGGAAATTAAAGTGCTTTCAACTCTTTCTTGGTCGATAATGCCTATGCATACCAAAATTGCAACAGCTATCGGAAGGTCAAACGCTGCGCCTTCCTTTCTGGTACTTGCAGGGGCTAGGTTTATCGTAATTCGCCTTGAATAAAAATCTTTTACGATAGATGAAAGAGCTGTTGTTACACGCTCTCTTGACTCTCGAATCGCAGAATCAGGCAGCCCAACTATGTCAAACGACGGCATACCCCTGTTGATGTCAACTTCAACATCAACGATATATCCACTTATTCCGGTTAGACCGGCGGTGTTTATTTTTGATACCATTATACTAAATTGCCTCCAGCTTAATAAGTCATTAAATCATTTACTTGCTCTTTTCTAAATTTTACCCTTTTTCCTATTGCATTTCAATAGGAAATTATATATTATGTACACGGCGGTAATTTATTTTAGATATTGACCGTTGGGGGGAATACATGAACGATGACTTATATGCTTTATGGCTTTCTCAAATAAATGAGCTTTCCTTTAAAAAGCAGCTCTTACTTATAAATGCCTTTCCGCTTGCAAAGGCAATATTTAATGCAACAAAATATCAGCTAGACTCTGTTAAAGGTCTTTCAGAATCAGACATTATCAATATAATGGCTGCGCAAAATGAAAAACTTTTAAGAAAACATGAAAACTTACTTGCACAATGCGAGATAACTTTTGTCGGTATTCAAAACGAAAAATATCCCACTCTTTTAAAACAAATACCTGATCCACCTTTAGGTCTATATGTTTTAGGGGAGCTTCCGGACGACTACATCACCCGCATAAGTATAATAGGTTCTCGTAAAAGCAGTGACTATGGACTTGAAGTTGCCTATTCTCTTAGTAAGGATTTAGCCGCCAACGGAGTTATAGTTGTAAGCGGTATGGCAAGAGGCATAGACAGCATGGCACATAAAGGCGCATTGGACGGCGGAGGAAAGACTATAGCTGTTTTAGGATGTGGAGTTGATGTATGTTATCCTCCTGAAAACAAAGCCCTTATGGATAGAATAAGCAAAAACGGCTGTGTTATTTCTGAATACTATCCGGGAGTCTACCCTATTCCAATAAATTTTCCCAGAAGGAACAGAATAATCAGCGGACTTTGCGTTGGAACGGTTGTTGTTGAAGCATCAGATAAAAGTGGAACGCTTATAACAACAAATCATGCACTTGAACAAGGTCGGGAAGTAATGGCTGTACCCGGAAATGTTACAAGCAAACTAAGCCGAGGCACAAACGAACTTATAAAAGATGGTGCGGCAGTAGTTTTAGACTATAAAGATGTGTTGAATACTATAGGTTTAGAAATTCAACCAACTAATATCATTGAAAGCGAAAACAGCGAAAATGCCAATAACAAGAATTCAAACAATGTTAGGAAAGACCTTGATAATAAAGCAAAATCAGATAAAACGAACAAAGTGAACAATAGTAAGCCAATAATCCCATCAGATTTATCAACTGATGAAAAATTTGTTTATTTAAAAATTTTGGAAACCCCGATGAATATAGATGAACTTATTCAAAACTCAGAAGATGTTGATCCGAAAAATATGAGTTCTGCCCTTATGTTACTCGAAATAAAAGGGTATATTAGAAAAGCATCGGGATATAAATATACTGTCAGTAATCAGTCAGCAGCGACACCGCTTAATTCGTAGCTGAATAATGGAGGACAAAAAGTAAATGCCTAAAAATCTTGTAATCGTAGAATCGCCCGCAAAGGCAAAAACCCTTAAAAAATTTCTTGGGAGCAGCTATAGAATAGAAGCTTCTATTGGTCATGTTCGCGACTTGCCTAAAAGCGAATTGGGAATTGACATTGAAAACGATTTTGAGCCCAAATATATAACAATTCGAGGCAAAGGCGAAGTTTTAGCGAAATTGCGTAAAGAAGTAAAAGCTTCTGACCGAGTATTCCTTGCAACTGACCCTGACCGTGAAGGCGAAGCAATCAGTTGGCATTTGATGCACGCATTAAAGTTAAGCCCGGATAATGCAAAGCGTATTACGTTTAACGAAATAACGAAAAGTGCTGTTACAAAGTCTATAAAGGAAGCACGTGAAATTGATATGAAGCTTGTTGATGCTCAACAGGCAAGGCGAGAGCTTGATAGAATAGTTGGCTATAAAATAGGTCCTCTTCTTTGGAAAAAAGTAAAGCGAGGTCTTAGTGCAGGGCGTGTTCAATCTGTTGCGCTTAAAGTAATTTGTGATCGTGAGGAAGAGATTGAGAACTTCCAAAAAGAAGAATACTGGACAATGGATGCCATTTTGAAAAAGGGCAAAGAATCTTTTTTAGCAAAGTTTTATGGAACAGAGACTGAAAAACTTGAAGTTAAAACAGAGGAAGAGGCTAATAGAATCCTCAAAGCAGTTGAAAAATCTGATTTTATAGTAAAAGAATCTAAAAAAGGCAGTCGAAACCGTAAAGCCCCTGCACCATTTACTACAAGCACCTTGCAGCAAGAAGCATCTAAAGTGTTAGGCTTTGCAACTGCAAAAACAATGATGCTTGCACAGCAGCTTTATGAAGGAATAGACATAAAAGGCGAAGGAACTGTTGGTTTTGTATCTTATATCCGTACGGATTCAATGCGCATTTCTGACGATGCTTTTGAAAGCGGTAAAAATTACTTATTGGAAAACTTAGGCGAAAAATATACTATAAGTGAAAAGCCTGTTCATAAATCAAAAGGCAGAGCGCAAGATGCGCATGAAGCCATACGACCGACAGATGTAAGCCGTACACCTGAAAAAATGAAAGAGTTAATTTCAAAAGACTTGTTTAAGTTATATAAGCTTATTTGGGAACGCTTTATGGCTAGCATAATGCCGGCGGCTAATTATGATACATTGTCTGTTAAAATAATGGCAGGAGATTATCAGTTTAGAGCAACCGGATCGAAGCTTGTCTTTGATGGATATTTGGCAATTTATAAGAAAAATGAATCTGCCGATTCTGAAAATGTTGAGGCTTCAATGCCTGAGCTTGCTGTAGGCGATAAGCTTAACCTTGTATCTGTTAAGCCGGAACAACATTTTACACAGCCACCACCGAGATTTTCCGAAGCGATGCTTGTTAAAACACTTGAAGAACTTGGCATAGGGCGTCCGAGTACGTATGCATCAATTATAAGTACGATAATTGCCAGAAGATATGTAACAAAAGAAGCAAAAGTCTTTTATGCAACAGAGCTTGGCAACATAGTTAACAATATAATGAAAGAATACTTTGAAAACATTGTAGATGTTGAATTTACAGCAAAAATGGAAGATGAGCTTGACCAAATTTCAGAAGGTGATATTCAGTGGAAGGAAGTTGTAAGACAGTTTTACAAACCGTTTTCTGTTGCGCTTGAAAAGGCTGAAGATGCAATAAGTAAGATAGAAATTGCTCCCGAAATAAGCGACATTTTATGTGAAAAATGCGGCAAAAATATGGTTGTCAAAATGGGGAGATATGGTAGATTTTTAGCCTGTCCCGGATATCCTGACTGCAAAAATGTTAAAGCACTACACGAAGAAGCCGGTGTAGATTGCCCATTATGCGACGGAAAAGTTTTGATTAAAAAATCTAAAAACGGCAGAATTTTTTACGGATGTGATAAAAGCCCTGAATGTCAATTTATTTCATGGAATAAACCAACTGGAGAAAAATGCCCTCAATGCGGCGAATTTTTAGTCGAAAAAGGGACAAAAAATAAGAAAGTCGTTTGCAGCAGTTCAAGTTGTAAATTTGATAAGCCGCTTGAGGAGAAGTAAAGAGTTGTGGAAGCGCAAAGTAATATAATCAAGGATATGTTTGATCTAGTTAATAAAGTTTACGATGAAAGGCAAATATTAAACGAGATTTGCCTTGTTTTTTCTAGTGAATTTGATTGCTATGTTCTTGTGCTAGATAAAACAGATAAACCCTTATTTGAAAGCAAATGTAACTCTGCTGATCTAACCTCAGCAGATGAGATTTTTGCAAAGTTAACATCTGGACTTGACAACATTGGGTCTATTATAATTAAGCGGCAAAATGCTTTATTTAATAGCTGCGATAAGCAAGCTTTTTATGCTCTTGCATCTTTAGTATCATTACTGATAAGATTCTCTAATGAACAAAGTGAAAAAAATATCAGACGTGTAAAAGCTGCGGTTGGCTCTCTTTCATATTCAGAGCTGACTGCAGCTTTGCATGTATTCGATTTATTAGAAGGCAAAAGCGGTCATTTTATATCAAGTAACGTTTCAAAAGAAAAGGGAGTTGCAAAATCTGCAATAGTTAATTGTTTAAGAAAACTTGAGAGCGCAGGACTTATTGAAGTGCGGTCGCTTGGTGTAAAAGGTACTCATGTTCAAGTGTTAAATGATGCTCTTGCAGATGAACTTGGGAAATTTAAAAGATGAGCGTTTCAGTATAGTGGGAACATACCCTAGATGCGCCAAAAGAAGCAATAATGATTTTCATATCAGCTTGATACACAATAACGACTTTTATTTGATTTTACATCCCCTTAGTGATATAATCGGATAGATTATTTATGAAAGGGGCTTTTTATTATGCAAGTAATTCTTCTCCAAGATATTAAAAACGTAGGAAAAAAAGGACAACTTCTTGAGGCAGCAGATGGATATGCAAGAAATTATCTTATCCCAAGGAAAATGGCAGTAGAAGCTACAAAAGGAAATGTAAACGAGCTTGAAGCAAAAAACAAAGCTTTAGTTGCAAAAGCCGAAAAAGAGCTTGAAAACGCAAAAGAATTTGCGGCAAGCCTTAACGAAAAGAAAATCAATATCAAGGTTAAAATGGGTGAAAACGGTAAACTGTTCGGGTCGGTTACAAACAAAGAAATCGCACAGGCACTTTTGGATCAAATTGGGGTTTCGATTGATAAAAAGAAAATTGTCTTAAATGAACCTATTAAAACCGTAGGCGAAAAAGACGTAGAAATTAAAGTTATGCATGATGTTTCGGCTAAAATAATCGTTAATGTTATCGAGGCATAATTATGGAGTTTGATAATTCAGCGGCTTGGGATAATGACTTTAGTCATGGACATTCAGATCAGCAGCAGTTATATCAAGACATTAAGCATGTTCCGCCAAATGATCAAGAAGCGGAACAGGCTGTTTTAAGCTGCATGCTTTTCGATCGGGATTCGATTGCTGCCGCTTATGAGCTTATATCATCAGATGATTTTTACCGCCCTGACAATGCGGCTGTTTATGATGCAATGATAGAATTGTTTATGAAAAACATCCCTGTAGATGCTATCACGCTTAAAAACAAACTGGCAGAAAACGGCGTTCTTGATGTAGTTGGTGGAATTGAATATATATCCTATTTAGTCGGGAATTACTATAGCTCTTCAAATGTTGCACAATATATAAAAATTGTCGAAGAGCGGTCAACTCTTCGCAGACTTATAAAAGCAGGAAGCAACATTGCAAGCGCAGGTTATGAAGGGAAAGAATCTGTCGAGAACATACTGGCTGATGCTGAGAAAACAATATTTAACATCGCTCAAAAAAGAAACACGACGGATTTTTCACATATTGAAGCTGTGCTTCAAGGTTCTATAAGCCGGATTGAAGAAATCTATTCTTCAAAGGGTAAACTGACCGGAATTGCTACAGGCTTTCATGATTTTGACCATTACACAGCAGGACTTCAACGTTCTGATCTTGTTTTAGTTGCCGCACGCCCTTCAATGGGTAAAACAGCGTTTGCTCTTAATATGGCGCAGTATGCCGCTGTACGTCAAAATATGCCTGTTTGTATTTTCAGTCTGGAGATGTCAAAAGAACAGCTTGCAACAAGGCTTTTATGTGCTGAAGCTATGATTGACTCTCAAAAGCTTCGAAATGGTGATTTAGCAGATGATGATTGGGATAATATCTTTAAAGCAGTTGAATCGTTATCAAGGGCACCGCTTTATATAGATGATACACCGGGTATTACCGTTAATGAGCTTCGTGCGAAGTGCCGTAAAATGAAGCTTGAAAAAGGTCTTGACCTCGTAATGGTTGACTATTTACAGCTTATGTCAGGCGGAAGCAGATCAAACTCACGCCAAGAAGAAATTTCTGAAATTTCACGATCTTTAAAAGCTGTAGCAAGGGAAATAAACGCACCTCTTATAGCACTTTCACAGTTGAGCCGTGCTTGTGAATCACGTGCGGATCACCGCCCGATGCTTTCAGATTTAAGAGAGTCAGGGGCAATTGAGCAGGATGCTGATATTGTTACGTTTTTGTATAGAGATGAATATTATAACCCGGAAAATGATGACTCTCGTGGCAAGGCTGAATTAATTATCGCTAAGCAGCGTAACGGCCCAACGGGAACTGTACATCTTACTTGGCTTCCGCATTATACAAAGTTTGGAAGTGCTGCAAAATGATTACTATACGTAAACGAACCGAAAATTATGAGACAGAAAATTTATCCGAATATGCTGCTAAAAGTTCTGAAACTAAAGGACGTAAAAAACCATGTGATAAATGTGATGTTAGAACGGATTTTCAGCGTGACCGAGACCGTATAACACACTCTAAAGCGTTTCGCCGCCTTATGCATAAAACACAGGTTTTTATATTTCCTGACAGTGACCACTGCCGCACAAGATTGACTCATACGATAGAAGTTTCACAAATATCACGTGCAATTTCACGTGCGCTTAGGTTAAATGATGATTTAACAGAAGCGATAGCACTTGGACATGATTTAGGACATACCCCTTTTGGGCATATAGGCGAGAACGTTCTTGCTAAGTTAAATCCTTATGGCTTTGAGCATAATTCACAAAGCGTAAGGATATTAGAATATCTTGAAAACGGAGGTAAAGGGTTAAACCTTACTGCTGAAGTGCTTGACGGCATTTTTAACCATCGCTCTAAGCTTGAACCTAAAACACTTGAAGGTAAAGTTGTACAGCTTTCAGATAAAATTGCATATGTAAATCATGATATTGATGATGCTGTTCGCGCAGGTCTTATTAAAATGCCTGATTTGCCTAAAAGTTGTATTGATATACTGGGGGACACAGCAAGCGACCGCATAAATACGCTTATAAACAGCATAATTGAAAACAGCATGGATAAAAATTATGTAACAATGGACACGATTGTTTCAGATGCGCTTAAAGGTCTTCGGAAATTTATGTTTGAAAATGTGTACCTTGATGGTGAGCATCTAAAAAACAGCTTTAAAGTTGAACATACGCTCAAAGGCTTATATGATTATTACATGGGATCGCCGCAAAATATGCCTGCGGAATATATTTCGATGTGGGAATCCGGGAAAGAACTTCCTGTTGTTGTTTGCGACTATGTTGCAGGTATGACAGACCGATATGTTCTTAAAATTTATTCCGATATGTTTATGCCGGCTGACAAGGTTTGGCAAAGAGGGTTTTGATATGCTTCTATGACAATTCCCATAAGTACAAACTGGCAACTGATCCATAAGGCGAATATTTCTTGCGGTATTTTTCAAAATCTGCTTTTGTCACTTTCTCTATTCCATACAAATTCATTATTCCTCGCCGGATAGCTAAATCACTGTAGCTTAAAATATCGTAACGTTTAAGCGAAAAAAGAAGCAGCATTTCAGCAGTCCAAACTCCTATGCCGGGTAAGGCAGTCAATCGACTTATGACATCTTCATCGGAAAGCTGTGGCAGTATATCAAAATCAATATCTGCCTCTGCTGCAGATTTTATATAGCCGGCTTTTCTAAGTGACATACCGCATTTTTGTATGAGATTTATATCTAAGGATTGGATTGAATTTTGTGTTATGTTTCCTGCTAAAGTTGTAAGCCGATTAAAGATTGTAACAGCTGCTTTGCTTGATATTTGTTGACTTATAATGCTTGAAACAAGCGAAGTAAAAATATCATCGTTTACTTCACGCTCAATAAAGCCTAGATCATCTATTGCTTTTCCGAGTTTTTTATCTCTCTTTTTTAAATGTTCTACCTCTTTTTGTCCATATTCAAATATCGGCATTTTCTTCCACTTCTTCCGTTAGTTCTTCAATAGGTTTTGCTATAAGCTCATCCAATATATTTTTATACTTCTGATTCACATTTTTTTTCCAATTTGCGCAAATAAGTTTCGCTTGTTCCCTTGTCACTACGGTAATAGTGATATCCATAAGCGTTTTTTCATCTTCACAAAGACCACATTTCACTATAAACTCGTTATTTGTATGCTCATAAAAATAATTTGCCGTTGTCTCGTAATCTTTTTTAATATCATTGCGGTTTTTTGCAACATATTGAACAATCTTTGTCCTAATTTCAATAGCAAGATGTTTTTCAAAATATTCAAGAATTGTGTTGCCCTCGGCGGTTATAAAATATCTTGTTTTATCTGTATCACGGAATTTTTCAAGATAGTTATCATCTATCATGTCACTTATTGTGGACTGCAACACATAGTACGTCATAAAGTTATCTTCCAAGACAAACTGAGTTATTTCGCTGTTTGAAAGCGGAATATCCATTTTATCAATTAGATATAAAATCAAAAGCTTATTTTGTACAACATCCACTGTATCTTGAAAAAGGCTTGATTGTTGATAAATTTCGTTCATTATTCACATTCTCCACAAGTTTTAGAAGCTAGAAGGGTATTATAAGGTATAATTATAGTTGTTGCAATAGATGTTATCCACAGATTGCATCAGCATTTACGCGTAAAGCACGTCAATCTTACTGTTTTCTTTGGACTATAATAAATCTTAACAATGTTGCAAATGATATATCCAACTGCTATAATCATATACGAAATTGTATTATCTTGGCGAAAGGGGGAACATTAATTGGATCGCAAAAGAAGCTCAGGGATGCTTTTAAAAACGATAATTGTTGTTCTTGTTCTTGCTATAATGGTTGCATCTGTTGCTTTTTTTTCTATATGGAGAGCATTTGAGGCATCAAATGCTCAACTTAGAACAAGACATATTCCTGTTAATGTTCGTGTTATAGAAGGCGAAGGTATTTATAGCAGCTTTGAGGCTAAATCACAGATAGTACGCTATGGCCGCTTAGTTAGTACATCCCCTATTCATCCATATAACGTTGTTGAACGATTCAGTGGTGTCTTGTTTCCTTTGCAAGACGTTCTTAGGGTTCATGTTTTGGAATTCGAATATGCTGCTCTTTCTGATATGAGAGCTTTTGGGTATGAAAATGTACAAATTCATCAAATATATGCAATTGATTTTAACGCAGATGCGACATTAAGTGTGATATCAGCAATGCTGTCTGTTACAGGAAGTGGCGGCGAAACAACTTTTATACCTTATGTTAGGTTTGGCAATTATGCTGTTACACATACATTTGGTTTAGGCATGAAAACTATTGACGAAGTATTTGAAAAATACTTGTATGTATTTGGATTTTCAGGTGCGCCTCTTGTAAGCGGTTCCGGTGATATTAGACATAGAAGAATCCCTCCTCAAGCAGTTGACTTTGAAAACATATCCCCTGTAAACCGCTCAATTATAAAAGGTGATTTCCTTTCGCCAAACTCATTTACAAACAATGGTGACATAAATATAACCGCAAGTTTTGACACTGTGATACCTTTTAACCTCCCCGGGCAAAATACTATAAGCATTAACCTGCAAAATGAAACCGCAGAGATCCGGACTATCGAAGCTATTCTAACCGTTTATGATGGAAAACGACACATCACACAAGAAGCTGATTCAAACGGAGAGTATATGAATCTAGGTCGCTTTTTTGCTCCGTCTACTGACTTGAGCAATATAAACTTTATAACTAATGAAATTGCTGATAATGAAATGGTTTTTGATTCTTCTGTTCCCGGGTTTTACTACAAGTCTGTTGAAATTGACGGAGATGTGAGTCATTTAACAATTTCGGTCATTGATACAACGCCGCCAATTGCGGAATCAAACATAGTTACGACAGCAATAGGTTTCCCTGTATCAGCAGAAGCCTTTGTGCAAAATATACACGATTATTCGTCTGTAAGCGTTAGCTTTTTAGGTGGCGAACCTAATGTTTTTATTACTGGAGAGGTTGAAGTTCCAATACTCTTGACTGATGAATTTGGAAACGCTGCGGTAGTAATGTCTAAATTGATTATACTTGACCAAGAATTCTTAAATCCTGGGTTTGAATATATCCCAAATAGGTATTTTCAAATAGGAGAACCTGTTGACTTTTTGTACCAAGTTAAAGTCCGTAACGGAAGTGACCCACTATCTGTAGTCACTTATAATACTTCACTGGTTAATGAAAATGAGCCGGGCAGATACCGAGTTTATTATACAATAACCGACCGAAATAACAATACAGATACCGTTTTCGCTTATATAGTTAAAACTAACGCCCCATTAGAAAGAGTAATGTCGTATGCAGACCGAATTCTTGATAGCATTATTACGGATGAAATGACTCAACTTGAAAAATCCAGAGCTATATTTAACTGGACTCGTGAGAATATTGCGTATTCATTTTCCAGCGAAAGAGATGACCCTGTATTGGGTGCTTTTACTGCATTTACAAGGGCTAGGGGCGACTGCTTCATATTTTATTCCGCCGCCGAAATTTTGCTTACAAGGGCTGGAATTAAAAATATACAAGTCTCCCGCATCCCCGGTGAATCAGCAAGACACTACTGGCATTTCGTTAACGTGGGCGATGGGTGGTATCATTTTGATACAACACCTTTTATAGGTTCACCGGGCAACGGTTTTATGTTTAACGATGCAACAGCGGCAAGCCTTACAGCGGCCAGAGGGAGAAATTACTACACTTATGACAGATCATTGTTTGAACATCTGGATATTAGGTAAATAAAATACACAAAAGAGGTTGATTAACTTGTTGCTTAATGTTTTGATGACGATAGCAGGATTTGTTATTTTAATAAAATGTGCTGATTATTTTGTAGACGGAGCGGCATCTTTTGCGAAAAACTTCAAAATACCTACTGTCGTAATAGGTTTAACAATAGTCGCATTTGGCTCATCCGCACCTGAATTGGCTATTTCATTCAACTCTCATTTATCAGGCAACACAGATATGCTATTTGGAAATGTAATAGGTAGTAGTATTTCCAACATCCTTCTTATCTTGGGTCTTGCCGTTTTAATTAGACCTTTTAAGATAAATGGAGATGTGATTAAAAAAGAGATACCTATTTTACTTCTTGTAACGCTTGGATTCTCGGTATTGTTTTTAGATAATTTATTTGATAATTCTATTCCAAACACTTTAACAAGATCTGACGGAATTGTGCTAATCTTGTTTTTCACTATCTTTGTCTATTATTTAATCGCTATACTAAAAAATTCAGACAACAGCACAGAAAATCAAGAGCCTAAATATAAAACTCTCGTTTCTATAATATTGATGATACTTGGACTCGCCGGCATTATTTGGAGCAGCGATTTGATTGTTAATAATGCTGCCGAAATTGCCGCAAGTATTGGAATAAGTCAAAAAATAATATCAGTGACAATAATATCAATAGGAACATCTCTGCCGGAGCTTATAACAACAATAACTGCCGCAAAAAAAGGCGAAAATGGCATGGCAATTGGTAACATAGTTGGCAGTAATATATTTAATATTTGCATAGTTATCGGTCTGCCGGTTGCGTTATTAGGTGATGTTTCAACAGCGGCATTTAGCGTTGTTGACATATTCTATATGCTGATAGCCGTTGTGCTTTTATGGGTATTTTCAGCCATTGATAGAGACCTTAGACGATATGAAGCAAGCATCCTTATTGGGATTTATGCCACATACGGTATTTATATTTTTATGCAATAAATATAGGGGCTAATTTATGAAAAAAAACGTACTGGAATATTTAGAGCAAACCGTTAAGGTCTATCCTAATAAAATTGCTTTTACAGATGGAACAAACGGCAAAAGCTTTAATGAAATTTATAATGCCGCACGTTCATTGGGCAGTTTTTTAAGCTGTTATAAACGCAGCTTAATTCTCGTTGTTATGCAAAAATGCCCTGAGATGATTGGTGCATTTTTAGGCGTTGCTTACAGTGGGAATATTTATGTTCCTCTTGATGCCAATATGCATCAAAGCCGTATAGCTCAAATCATCCAAAAACTTTCACCAACAGCCGCTGTATGTGATGAAAAATCAGCAGAAATTCTTCATGCCTTAGACTGTAAAATTGATATCTTCTTGTACGATGAGATTAGCCAAACTAAAACAGATAATGAAGCTCTTAACAAAATCCGAAGACGTCAAATTGATACTGACCCGTTATACATAGTTTTTACGTCCGGATCAACCGGCGAGCCTAAGGGCATTGTTGCAAATCATCGCTCTGTAATCAGCTACATTGATGATTTAACAAGTATACTAGGTATAAATGAATCAACAGTATTCGGAAATCAAACCCCGCTGTACCTTGATGCAAGCTTAAAAGAGATTTATTCTGTGCTAAAATGCGGGGCATCTGCTTTTTTGATACCAAAGAGCCATTTTATGTTTCCGGCAAAGCTTATTTCGTACATGAACGAGTATAAAATTAATACCGTATGTTGGGTTTCTTCTGCCTTTTCGATTATTTCAGGACTTGGGATTTTCAGCGATATAAGGCCGAAGTACCTCCATACAATAGCTTTTGGGAGTGAAGTATTCCCTATAAACCATTTTAATACTTGGCTTGAAGCCCTTCCTAATGTCGGCTTTTTCAACCTTTATGGACCTACCGAAGCTACGGGAATGAGTTCATTCTATCAGATAGATAATAGTTCACCGCCGAAAGAGGTAATACCTATCGGCAAAGCATTTCCAAACACCGATATTTTTATCGCCGTAGAAGGCAAAGAGATTACAGAGCCGGAAACACATGGTATCATCTACATCAGAGGCTCAGGCATAACTCTCGGGTATTATTGTGATGATGAAAAAACAAATGAGGTATTTATCCAAAATCCCCTGCACAATAATTACCGGGAAATAGTTTACAACACCGGAGATGTTGGTAAGTATGATGGGCAAGGTAATTTAGTATATGTATGCCGCAACGACCATCAAATAAAAAGACATGGTTATCGAGTTGAGCTTATGGAAATTGAAAAAAACGCAAATGAGATAGATGGCGTTACAGTTGCTTGTTGTATTTACAGCAGTCGTTTTGATAGTATATCGCTTTTTTATTCCGGAGAGTTAAACGAAAAAGAGCTTTTGATATCACTTAGAGCAAAGTTACCGCATTATATGATCCCAAATTTATTAACAAAGCTTGATTTTTTACCGAAGCAAGATAATCATAAAATTGACAGAGCCGAGCTGCTCAAATTAACGGAGGATATGCTAAATGGATGAATTGATTAAAATACTAACAGAAATGCATCCTGAAATAGACTTCTTTAACCATAACGAGCTTATTGAACAATGTATTTTAGATTCTTTTGATATCGTTGCTCTCGTTGCTGAGATTAATGATGTTTTTGATGTAAGAATACCCCCACTTGAAATAATTCCGGAAAATTTTAACTCTGCCGCTGCGCTTTATGAATTAATTATCAAGCTTCGGGGTGAATAAGATTTATTATGTTTTTTACTTCTGTTAACTTTGGTTTATTTATCGCATGTTTGCTTATTGGATACTATACAATATTTCGCAAATTTCAATGGCAGCTTCTTCTAATCGGCAGCTTTTTTTTCTATGCATTTTCCGGGTTTTCAAACCTTATTTATATTAGCGTCACGATATGCTCAACTTGGTTTGCAAGCCGGCAAATTTCTCGCTTGCGGTTAAAACAGAAGCAATTTGTTGAAAAAAATCACGATTTATCAAAAGAGGATAAAAAAGCATATAAAGCTACTGTTAACAAACGACAGAAAATGTGGCTTGCTTTTTGTCTTTTGTTTAATTTTGCGATACTTGCTGTTGTTAAATATACGGATTTTGTGATTCGAAATACAAATATGATAACCGACACGGGCTTTGAGCCTGTTAATTTCCTGCTTCCGATGGGTATTTCGTTTTACACATTTCAAACAATGGGATATATAATAGATGTATATCGAGGTGCTGAAGATGAGCCAAACATTTTTAAGCTTGGGCTATTCACTTCTTTTTTCCCACAGCTTATTCAAGGACCGATAAGCCGTTTTGGAGATCTCAAAAAAACGCTTTTTTCACAACACAAATTTAGCTTTGAAGTCTTTCAGTCAGGACTTGCAAGAGTTGTCTGGGGATTTTTTAAAAAGCTCGTTGTTGCAGATAGAATGATGATTGTACTAAGAGCGCTTGTTGCAACACCCGGGGAATATACAGGAGTTTATGTAATATTTACTGTGCTGTTTTACGCTATTGCACTTTACGCAGACTTTACAGGCGGTATAGACATAACTATCGGGATAGCGAGAATGCTTGGAATTACTGTGAAAGAAAACTTTAACCGACCATTTTATGCAACATCGACAGCCGATTATTGGCGGCGCTGGCATATAACAATGGGAACTTGGTTTAAAGATTACCTATTCTACCCAATATCAGCATCAAGACCGATGCTAAGATTTTTCAAATGGTCTAAAATGATTTTAGGAGAGAAGCTTGGAAAGCGCATCCCAATTTATGTATCAACTATGATACTTTGGTTTGCTACAGGGCTTTGGCATGGGGCTGAATGGCATTTTATTGTCTGGGGATTGGCAAATGGAATTGTTATTGTTATTTCCGAGGAATTAAAGCCGCTTTATGCTATGTTTCATAAACGATTCTCAGTGGGTGACAGGGTTTGGTATCACGGATTTCAAGTCTTTAGAACATTTTGGCTTATGAGCCTTATTCGAACTCTTGATGTATATGCAAATGTACGCCATACATTTAGGATGTATTGGTCAGTTTTAACCGATTTTGGGTGGGATAGGTTTTTGCATAAGGGCTTTAGCGGGCTCGGGATTGATTACGTTGAATATATAGTCGTCTCTATCTCAATATTCGTTATGATAACGGTCGGTTTTTTCCATTATAACAAAAAGATTGAGTTTTTATCGTTAAAGCCGGACTATAGATGCGTGCTTATCACCCTTCTTGTATTCGCAATTATAATTTTCGGGGTTTATGGATATGGGTTTGACAGCCAACAGTTTATTTATAATCAATTTTGATAAAATTCTTTTTGAATACTCTTGACATTCAAATATTATTATGATATCATTTCGATATCATAATAATAAATCTTTTAAGGAGGAACCAAAATGTCTAAAAACAAAACAGGAAGAGACGAAAAACTTCTTTCACCACCAAATGGCTTTATCGTACTTATCCCTTCAATTATACTACTTATTGCAAGTATCTGGGGGTTTGTTGTTGCAGTTATTGATTTAAATAATTATGGGTTTAGCAGCTCAGCTCTTGCGCTTTTGCTTGCTATGATAGCTTACTGGGTGATCATCTTTCCGCTTGCTTGCGCAGGTCTTAAAATAGTTAACCCTAATGAAGCTGCGGTTTATGTTTTATTCGGAAGATATTACGGAACTATTGCAACGCCGGGGTTTTATTTTATCAACCCGTTTTGTACAATGTCTAACCCAACAACCCCTCCATATGATTGGAGCAGTTGGAGCGTGCCAAGCAAAAAAGTTTCACTCAAGGCAATCACTTTAAGCAACGAAAGGCAAAAAATTAACGACCGTGAAGGTAACCCTATTGAAATAGGCGTTGTTGTTATTTGGCGTGTTATAAACGCTACTAAAGCTGTTTTTGAAGTTGATAATTATAACACCTATGTATCAATTCAAAGCGATGCAGCAATACGCAACGTATCAAGACAATACCCTTATGATATTTCAGAAGACGGCGAAGAAACATCTCTTAGAGGAAGTTCAAGCAAAGTTGCCGAAGAGCTTAGAACAGAGCTTCAAAACCGTGTTGAGTTTGCGGGAATAGAAATAATAGAAACAAGAATTGCCCATCTTGCATATGCTCCGGAAATAGCAGCAGCAATGCTTCAAAGGCAACAAGCAAAAGCAGTAATTGATGCTAAACAGAAAATAGTCGAAGGTGCGGTTGGCATGGTTGAAATGGCACTTAGGAAACTTTCTGAAGGTAATATAGTAGATCTTGACGATGAACGGAAGGCAGCAATGGTATCTAATTTGTTAGTTGTTCTTTGCGGCAACAGAGATGCTCAGCCAATCGTCAACAGTGGAAGTCTATATTAAGAGCTGCAATGGCTGAAAAAAGTGATAAAAAACAAGTTCCTTTACGCCTATCCTCTAATCTTTGGAACGAAATAAATAAATGGGCCGATGACGAATTCCGTTCCATCAACGGTCAAATAGAATATATTTTATCTGAAGCAGTTAAAAGGAGAAAGAGCATGGAGATCACAACAATTAGCGAGGAGGGTAAAATCCTATGATGATTTTTATGATCATATTCAGCATTATTATGTTACTAATGTCTCTGCTGCTTTTAAGCGGCAGAGGTGCGTTCCTTATTTCAGGCTATAATATGATGTCAAAAGAAGCGAAGGCAAATATTAATGAAAAAAAACTATGCCGTGATGTTGGCAAAATGTTGTTAGTTGTTACATTAAGCATGGTATTGCTTTTCATCGGTATTCATTTTAAGATAGATTGGCTGACTTTAGTAGGAACAGCGTTAACGATTATAGTTCCACTCGTTGGTGTAGTTTTCTTTAACAAAAGCCGCCGATACTTAAAAGAAGGGGCAGAAAACACAGCACCAGGATTTAGAAAATTTACAAAACTCACCCTTGCAATCACTGTTATAGTCCTTATTGGCGTTGGTGTATTAATGGTTTCGGGCTTCAGAGGGCCGACTGTCAATGTGTCACAATCAAGTATACAAATAACCGGAATATACGGTTTGACTGTTGAGTTTTCAGAAATATCAAGCATTACGTTGATTGACAGCAGTATGAGAAATATCGGGCCCGGAAGAAGAACAAACGGTTTTGCCGGTTTGGGTGATGCATTAAAAGGTAATTTTAGATCAGATGCAAACGGTGAAAAACTATTGTTTGTAAGAGCAAGTTCGTATCCAACTATTCATATTGAACGGGCTAACGCAAGAGATATTTTTATAAGCTTTAGCGACAATAATAAAACGCTAAGGCTATATAACGAGATAAGATTAGTTCGATGAACGAAGCAACTTATACTCGTATCCTCTCAAAACAGTATCAGAAAAACGCAGAATTTTTTTCGCTAGACTAGGAAAAAGGTTCTTAGCGTACCCGAAGGTACGGTAAGGTTCTTTTGATATGTACCGCCAAGAAGGGCGGCCGTCAAAGGCGGCTTTTGCGTAGCAAAAGTACTGAGACGTACAGCGGCAAAAAGACAAGTTTTTGTTACTGTTTTGAGGGGATACGAGTATATAATTTAAAAGTCAAAAAAGCGCCGTACTCGGCGCTTTTTGCTATTATATAAAGAAATCCCTATGTTGCTAATTCACTTTCATATTCCAAATTTTCTTTGTTTTGCACTTTAAGAATCTTTCCACTGTCACGCAGAATATTCCCATTTTGCCTTTCGCCCATTTCACACTGCCCTCTGAATGCAGCACCTTCGTCAACAGCGAGCGAACCGCATATAATATTGCCATAAATTCTGCCATGCGAGTATATGTGCGCTTGACCGGTTACGTCAACATTACCTTCGACTTCACCATATACGTAAGCACTTTCAGCCCTAACATCTCCACGAACGCTTCCGCTGTCAGATATTATTAAAAAGCCGTCAATATCTACATCACCAAAAAACACACCGGATATTGTAACATCGCCTGCGCCGCACAAAACATTGTCTTTAACTGTTAGGCCTTCTGCAATTATTGTCGCAGTCTTTACTTCCGCAGAGTTAATCATCTTTCCATTTTTTTGACCAAACATATCATACCTCCATAACTTGGGATATTACTGCCATAATTAACATATTTAAGTATTTCCGTAATGTAAGCAGTTTATCAATTGTTTTTTGTTTTTATTAGATGTTTCGATAAAATGAAATATTGACGAACCATAAATTTATTTTATCATCTGATATATTTGGACATACTTCGTATTACTAAAATGAATAATTATTGCCTTATTTGTATTGATATATTAGCATATTTAGACATTAATGTCAAGATATTGGCATTGAAGGTCTTGTAAAATCAATATTATTGTTTATTTTGACCTTACACTACATCTACTACTTTTGCAGGATGCTTATCTCGTATTAACTTATTCAACATCTTATTCATACTACGAACATCAATTGGCTTAGAGATAAAATCATCGAACCCATTTTCAAAGAATATTTCAGCTTGTCCGGAAATTGCGTTTGCTGTTAACGCTACAATTGGATTATTATATCCCATTTCACGCAATTTTTTTGTTGTTTCCATTCCATCCATCCCAGGCATCATATGATCCATAAGCACTACATCATAAACTTCTCCGTTTTTTATTTTTTCAATTGCTTTAAAGCCGCTTGAAGCCTCATCAATTTGAAGCTTATACGGAGCTAATAGGCCCTTTGCAACAGTTATATTAATATCCACATCATCAACAATTAGAACTTTGCCGTAAGGCATAAGTTCACGCATGACTTGTGATCTTTTCATTTGTGCTCTATTTCTTGTACGGAATTTGCTCAAGTTTTCGACTGCTTCTTTTCCTAATATGCTGTCACCTATCTTTCCTTGCGGTAGACGCACAGTAAAAGTAGAGCCTTTGTCAGGTTCACTTTCTATAAAAATCTCCCCTTTCATAAGCGTTACCAAGTTTCGAGTAATGCTCATACCAAGCCCTGTTCCTTCGGTTGAACGGTTAGATTCTACGTTAAATCTGGAATAGTCTTCAAATACCTTACTTATCTGATCTTTTGTCATGCCAACTCCCGTGTCTTGCACAACAATTGATAAAATCACTTCGTTATTATTAGATTCGCTCTCGATTAAACTCATCGAAAGAGTTACAATACCTTTTTCTGTGTATTTAAATGCATTTGAAAGCAAATTGTTTAAAATTTGCTTTACTCTAAGCTCGTCACCTACCATATATGCAGGCATATTTTCATCAATACAAAGCTTAAAATCAATATCTTTACTGCCTATTCGCATCATATTTAATTGTGCTGTATTGCTGATAAAACTCGCTGCCTCATATTTATTTATTGTTAAATCAAGTTTTCCAGCCTCTATTTTTGAAAGATCAAGCAAGTCGTTAATTATATTAAGCAGCAAATCTCCGGAAATGTGTATCTTTTCAAACACTTCTTTTGTCTGTGGATCAATTTCTGTATTAAGCAATTGAATTTCTGTCATGCCTAGGATAGCATTCATCGGTGTACGGATTTCATGGCTAATTGTGCTTAAAAATGAACTTTTCGCCCTGTTTGCATCCTCGGCAATTTCTCTAAGCTTTTCCTCACGTAAGTCTCGTATATAGATAGCAAAACCTTGACTTCCTTGATAGTTTACAGATACAACCGTTAATTCACATGGAATAATCTCGCCATATAAAGTTGTGAGATCATATTCAGATTTTTTCATGCCTGATTTAGCAGCATCAAGGCAATATTGTGCTATAAAATTCTCCACGGCTTCTTTATTCCGCTTATAACCTGGGAAGATATGGCGGTGGTTCTTAATAAAAAATTTACGAACACGGCAATGATCACGTCCACAGCCCTCATACTGGTCACAGTCTGTATAAGGGCAAAACTCTAAATCTTCTTGCTCATAATATGTTTCGATTATAGATTTGTCCGGTTTGGTCAAAAATAAGTTTATCGCCGCTAAATTACAGTCAACAACGTTAAGGCTTTCGTCGAAAGATATTATTGCAATAGGCGAAGTATCAAGTAGGATTTTTGCCCTCTCTTCTGATTCACGCTCTTTTTCCATTGCAAACCTAAGAGGCCTTAAATCTTGATTATATCCTACGACAATATCATCATCACCGTATTTTAGATGCACATACGTAACATCAACAGGCAACGGCTCACCATCAGGACCTATATGTATCCATTCTAAACGCGTAGATCCTTCTCTTAACGCCCTCCCTATTACAGAACGTACTTTCTCATCTGATGATGTTCCACATGGCTGATATTTAGGCGAAAGACTGCCAAATTTCCGTACATACTCATCTGCGTCGGTAAGACCAAACATTTTAGTTGCTGTTTTGTTACACCCTATTAAATTCAAATTACTATCCCAAGTTTCAACAAAAAAAGGAGCCGAATCAACAAACATTTGAGCTAACTCAAAAGATTGCCTCTCTTTCTCAATCATCGCCTTAACAGGGCGTAAGTCGCTTGAATATGAAACAAGCATATATCTGCCTTGACGTTTAAATCGTACAAGTGTAATCTCCATCGGCAAAGGTTCACCATCTAAAGTCCTATGCATCCATTCAAACCGAGCATAACCCGACTCTAATGCGCTTTTAAGCATATTATCAAATGCTTCAGATGATGTCATACCGCAAGGCTGAATATCCGGTGAAAGTTCTGTAAAGCAGCTGATATATTGATCCTTATCTTTAAGCCCAAAAATTTTTGCGGCTTGATCACTAGTAGCAACAAGATTATATTTATCATCCCATAAGTTCATCACAAAAGGTGCTGATCCAATCAACATCTCATTTATCTCATTTGCTTCCTGCTCTTTAACTTGCGCTGAATTTATAGCTTCTTTATAACGACCTATTTCATGCATACAAGCAACTATTAGGTCTTGCGATTCACATTTTAAAGTGATATCTAAACAAAGGGCTAACTCATTAAAGCAAAGCTCAAAATGAATCTCCCCTACTCTTTGAGCCTCTTGAATATGTTGATAAAAATATTCGATGATTGGCTTACCACCAAATTGGCAATCTAACAAAAGTGCTTCAAACTCTGAGATATCATCTATATTAAAGAGTAGTAAAAATCGCTTATTTGCCGAAATTAACCTACCTTTTGAATCAAAACAACCACATGCAACGGGAAAGCGTTCCAATATCACACCTGGCATAATTTTGAAATTATTTGATGAATCATCGTTATATATGTCATTAAAACTCAATGACTCCACCTCTTAAATTTACAACTTTACGATTGGCTACAAGGAACATTATATCATATCAGGGTAAATTTAACAAATATTTTCTCATATGTTTGCTAATATAGTTAAATGAACCCAAAATTACTATATTAAACCTGCTATTTTTTTCATAGGCTTTGCTGCTGCATAAACCTAATTACTCCATCAATAAAAATTCTAGGGCTTGTACAAATCAAATGCTGCTTTCTCATAAATCAAAGCAATAATCAATAAGACCTTGTAAAAAGGCTAGATTAATTTCATGGCCTAATCCGGCTTTTCAAACTCTTTTCTAAGTTTTTGAAGAGCTTTTTTTTCTATCCTTGAAATATATGAACGTGATATACCAAGCATTTCTGCTATTTCTCTCTGAGTTATCTCATCGTAACCACAAAGCCCGTATCGCATTTGTATTACAATCCTTTCACGGCTTTTAAGGACGCTTTTAATTTTTTCGTATAAATGTTTTGTTTGTAAAATAAGATTTACTTGATCATCAACACTATCGCAATTATCGGCTACTTTGTCTTCTATAGTAACTTCATTACCTTCTTTATCAACCCCAATAGGCTCTTGAAGATATATATTACAGTTATGTTTTTTTCCGGAACGTAAAAACATAAGAATTTCATTATTTATACAACGAGAAGCATATGTCGCAAATTTCGTGTTTTTATCAGGTTCATAACTTGCAATTGCTTTTATAAGCCCGATATCTCCCACAGAAAGCAGATCCTCAATATCTTTGACATGATTATTATATTTTTTTGCAATATGAGCAACAAGGCGCAAGTTGCGCTCAATTAAAATATTTCTGGCATCTTCGTCACCTTTTTTTGTGCGCTCAATAATTACAGCTTCTTCTTTAGAGCTTAATGGGGATGGGTATGAGTTGCTAGGTGCAATATATCCTATTAAGAAAAAAAATTGAAGGAATGAAAATAACATCGGCAAATACTCTCCTAGTTTAACTTCCGGCGTTATATCCAATATATGCGATAGGCTTTTTTAAAGTGTCGGGAATTTTGAGTTTAAAATTAGGGTGTGTTCGATAATTCGCTTTCGTTAGATTTTTGAGCGTTTTTTCGATAAGTGCTTTTGCGAAAAACCGCACATACCCAAAGGTACGTAAGGCTTTTCCGCAAAAGTGCATAGCGGAAAATAAACCGAAAATATGACGGAATGGAATTATCGAACACACCCTAGTAAGATCAAACATTCTTAAATGCCCTATATAATTATAAAAAATTTACCTAGACTTTACATTCCAAGTAACTATGCTATAATTACATTAATGATAAGCCTAGCTATAAGCTACTTCTTATAAAACTTATACAAATTGGGGGAATTACTAATGAAAATATTTATAAGTTGGTCTGGTGAGCCCAGTAAAAAAATAGCTGAAATAATGAGAAAATGGATTAAAAATGTAATACAATCCGTTGAACCATTTGTTTCTTCCGAAGATATTGAAAAAGGTTCTCGTTGGAGTGCTGATATTGCTAAGGAGTTGGAAGATACCAACTTTGGCTTGTTGTGTGTAACTAAGGATAACTTTAAGGCACCATGGTTACTATTTGAAGCTGGGGCTTTATCAAAGGCAATGGACAAAGCATTAGTTGTGCCTATGCTTTTCGGGCTAAAGCCATCTGACTTGACAGGAAGTCCGCTTTTGCAATTTCAAACAGTAATTTTTTCTAAAAATGAAGTTAAAAAATTAATAGTCACATTGAATGATAAAATCGAAAAGCGCATAGATAGCTTGGATGAAATTTTTGAAAAATGGTATCCAGACCTAGAAGATGCCGTTGCAGAATTAGAGCCTGGAACTATCAGCCAAGGCGCAGGTGACGATTTAGCTATAAACACTAACCAATCCCCTGTACTAGAGGAAATTTTGACTATTTCTAGGGATAATCAAAAACTATTAAGAAATTCTGAAAATATTGCAATTGAAAAAATCGGGAATATCGAGGAGAAAATATCGCACCTCTCTGATAATCGCAATAGTCTTAGGGAGCATAATCGCCGAAAGAAAAAGCTGCACCCAATGATGCTTGATGAATTGCTATATTTTAGGAGTGAAAAATTTGGTTCAAACGATTGTTTTCCAAACTATGGCTTCCTAATAGCACTTTCTCTTTTCAGGGAAGATTATCCTTGGGTTTATGATTTAGGAAAAGAGTTGTTGGACGTCCTAAACTCTAAAAAATCTAACAGTCAAAAACAAAAATCTATAGAACACTTTATAAATATGTTGGAAGAAACCCCTCGTCTGTTACATAGATTAGGATATAGAGAAGACGACGAAATGTTATTTTTTGAATTGCCTAGGATATTTCATAAAATACTTGATAGATTTGAATGACTATATAACCAAAGCCTTTTGGTGTAGTGGAGCTTATTTCACGCATTAACGCTGACTTTTAAGGAATATGAACTGTTACATTATCTTCTTATAAACTCCGGTATTGTCTTGAATAGAGATAAAATTTTAGAAACGGTATGGGGTTATGACTATGAGGGTGAAAGCCGCACGTTAGATATGCACATAAAGTCGTTGCGGCAAAAGCTTGGAACAGCAGGCGAACACATAAAAACTATTCGTAATGTTGGCTACAAATTGGGGGAATAACTTTGCAAAAACGTATTTTCTTGAACTTCGTAATGTTGATATTAATTTGTGTTGTGTTTTTAGCAATATCGTTTGGTCTGTTGTTTTTTAGATCAGCACAAACTCACGAGATGACCTCAATTAGAGATAAAACCCATCTTATTGCTGAGCTGCTTAATCAAGGAACTTTTGAAAATAACGAAAGTTTAGATAGCGGCGAAACTCGTATGACCATTATCTCGCAAGATGGCTGGGTGCTGTCAGATAGCCATGATGAGACGGATTTGACTGTTAATCGCAATGACCGTATGGAATTTATTTAAGCCATAACGTATGGCAACGGCGAAACTATACGCCGTTCAGATACATTAGGTGCTGAAACTTTTTATTATACAGTGCGACTGCAAGACGGAAATGTTTTACGCCTTTCCCGCACATTGCACAGCTTGGGCGCAGTGTTTATATCAACACTGCCAAGTCTCTTTGCAACAGCATCAGTTATATTGGCATTAGCATATTTTACAGCTCACCGATTAACTCAAAAAATCGTTAAGCCACTTACTGAAGTGGACTTTGAAACTGAAGGAATCATCGCAGATCATTCCTTCAGTGAAAAACTGTATGAAGAACTTTGGCCTTATGTTAAAAAAATCGACCATCAAAATCAAAAAATAACAAGTCAAATGATGATACTGAGAAATAGAGCCGAAACTATCGAAGCCATAATTGCAAATATGAGAGAAGGGCTTGTGATTTTAGATGAAAAAGGATTGGTAATGGCTGCTAATAAAAGCGTGTTGGATATTTTTGAAATATCAAATGAGCAGGATATAGTACAAAAAAATATTTTGCATATTTACCGTAATCCTGACTTTATGCAATGCGTTAATCAATGCCTTGGCGGGGCACACCTAGAACTGAATTTTACCAGAAACAACAGAGCATACAATGTGCTGCTTAACCCTGTAATTAACGATGATATCAATTGTGGGGCTATTATTTTCTTTTTAGATGCAACAGCACAATTTAAAGCCGAAACACAACGCAAAGAATTTACCGCAAATATATCGCATGAATTAAGAACACCTCTCACAACTATTTCAGCTTTGTCAGAAATGATAGCAAGCGGTATGGTAAAAGCTAATGATGTTACTAGCTCTGCAGACAAAATTTATGGACAAACCAAGCGCCTAATCAATATAATTGATGATATAATCCGATTATCAGAATTTGATGAAAACAAAAAAGACAAAAACTTTACTACATTTGATATTTATGATTTAGCAAAATCAGTTATAGACGCTTTGCAAGAAAAAGCTGCTGAAAGGTTAGTAACGATTGAACTTACGGGGAAACCATTACAGGTGAAAGCCAATAGTAGATTGATTGACGAACTCATGCTTAATCTAATCGACAACGCCGTTAAATACAACAAAGAATATGGCAGCGTGACTGTTGATTTATGCGAAGAAGATGGATTGTGTAAAATAACCGTTGCTGATACAGGAATAGGCATTTCTAAAGAGCATCAAAACCGTGTTTTTGAACGATTCTATCGCATAGACAGCTCACGTTCGAAAAAAACCGGCGGAACAGGGTTGGGGCTTTCGATTGTAAAGCATATTACAGATCATCATAATGGAAAAGTCCATTTGGAAAGCGTAGAAGGTAAGGGAACGACAATTGTGTGCTATATTGATTTAGGGCGTGCTCCTATTAGTCCCTGATAGATGGGAACGCTCTCTAATTTTGAAGTGTACCGCAAAGAAGGACGGAGGCTAAAGGCGGCTTTTGCGTAGCAAAAGCACTGAGACATATAGCGAAAAAAAGACAAGTTTTTGTTCTGCCTTAGGGGATATGAGTATATAATGGGTTGACAAGTTAAGTGTATCTGATATAAAATAATGCGGGGTAAGTTTCTGTGTAGTTTTTTACAGAAAGCCACAAACACCAAAAATGATGAAGCAATTTAACTTCGTCATACTAAAAGTGTAAAAAATAGGAGGTAAATTTATGAGAGAAAGATTTAAAAAGTTACAAGTTAAGGGCTTTACGGCAGTAGTTCTTACTACTGTTATTCTTTCTGCGTCATTGGTTTGGGCAAATTCTGGCGGTGTGATGCGAGAGATATTCTTTGGAGTAGATATTAATATCAATGGAGAAATTCTCCAAGTAGATGATGCTGACAGACCGTTTATAATGGAAGGCAGAACATTTTTGCCTGTTAGAGCATTAGGCGACGCTTTAGGAGTTTCTGTTGACTGGTACGGACCAACACAAACAGTTTATGTAGAAACGGAAGAAACATCAGCAGCAATAAATCCTATTACCGAAGAAGAAATCAGAGCAGCACAAGTGGCATGGGGCGAAGGTCTGGTAGCTATTAGCGCTGCTTATGCAGAAGATGAAGACTATGCAAGTATAGCTCAAAATGTTCTTGATACTTTATACGGATATGCGGATGGAGTAGTTTTATTTAAGCCAACCGTTGCAAGCGAAGTTCCATTTAGATTTACCGAGGCAGAGGCGGCTTCTTATTTCATTGGCGGTTCTATAAGCGAAGATACAGGATTTGCTTTAAATCCTTGGACAAGCGTAAGATTTGCAAACGATGGTAGATTCATATTAAACGGTGAAACTGCTTTGTGGATGGGTTCCGTTTTTCTAACTAACGATCAAGACGAAGAAATTAGAGTAGAAAAAAGCAAAGGTTATTTTCGTGATGCTGAAGGTAACTTGCGTTTACAATTACATCATTCAAGCGTCCCATTTGAAAACTAAGAGATTAACTTAAAATAATCAAACAACCCCTGTTTTCGTTACAACGAAAGCGGGGGTTTTCTTTTTGTATTGTAAAGGCAAGTTTATAAAGAAATTAATTTGCGGTAATAAATATCATACTTCAAGAATAAATATCATGAAGGTTAATTATGGATAATACCAACAAAAAATATGCTGAAATATTATAAAACATGGTCAAAAAAACAGGAAAAAGATGATTAAAGCTATTTAAGATGAGGTATGATAAATGAAAAATATTAATGATGCTATAAGCAAGCTAGAATATGACTTCCTTCGCACAGATAAGCACTTAGGGAATAATATTATCTTCTTATGCTTCGGCGGCAGTCATGCATATGGCACAAATGATGCTAACTCTGATATAGATATACGAGGATGTGCGTTCAATCAAAAGTCAGATTTAATTGGGCTAAGCTCGTTCGAACAGTTCACAGATAATAAAACAATAATATACAGCTTCAATAAACTAATTAACTTGCTAATAAACTGTAACCCAAACGCAGTTGAATTACTTGGATGTAAGCCTGAGCATTATATTGTAAACTCAGTTGGACAAGAGATGATTAGCAATAGAAAAATGTTTCTTTCTCGAAAAGTCGTTAATTCCTTTGGTGGATACGCCAACAAACAACTTAAACGGCTTCAAAATGCCGTTGCAAAAGACAACAATAAAAAAACCAAGAAAATTCTTAATAAGTACGCCCAAAATCTCACCAGGCTTTACTTAATGGCAATAGATATTTTTGAAAAAGAAGAAATTATTACTTATCGTGAAAATGATTTACCGCTGCTGTTATCAATTCGAAATGGCAAATACATAAACGAAGACGGAACTTATCAATCAGAGTTTTTTGACCTAATAAATGAATTTGAAAGACGGCTAGATTACGCCAAGGAAACATCCGGATTGCCTGTGAACCCTGACTATAAAAAGATTGAAGAATTTGTTATGCATGTTAACAAGAAGGTAGTTGTTGGTTAATGTAATACTTAATAGCTAAGTATAACTGCCGCCATTGTGAGGTTTGAAAACCTAGCAATGGCGGCAGTTGCGGTTTTAAGCAAAATAATTTTGATGTATAAATATTTAATCAAACACGCTTAAATTTATTTATTTATTTCAAGTTAAAGAAAGTACCCATACCACGATATTCGGCAACTTCACCAAGCTCTTCTTCAATTCTTAAAAGCTGATTGTACTTAGCAACTCTGTCTGAACGTCCCGGTGCGCCTGTTTTAATCTGTCCTGCGTTTACTGCGACGGCAATGTCAGCAATTGTAGCATCCTCTGTTTCACCAGAGCGATGAGAAATAACTGCTGTCATGTTTTTCTTGTTCGCAAGTGTTATAGCGTTAAATGTTTCTGTAAGAGTTCCAATTTGATTAACTTTAACGAGGATTGAATTAGCCGTATTTGTGTCTATGCCTTTTTGAAGTCTTTCAGTGTTTGTAACAAAAAGATCGTCACCGACAATTTGAACTCTGTTTCCAACTCTGTCAGTTAAAAGCTTCCAACCTGCCCAATCGTCCTCGTCAAGACCGTCTTCAATAGAAATGATAGCATATTTTTCGTTATTAACAAGTCTTTCCCAAAGATCAACCATTTCTTCAGAAGTACGAACGATTTCTTTACCGAGCATTTTGCTTTCGCCTTCAAAGTAGTATTTGCCTGCGTGTTCGCCATCTCTTTGATATAGTTCAGTAGCAGCGGCATCAAAAGCTATGCGAATATCATCTTTCATTTTATACCCAGCTTTTTCAACTGCTTCAACGATTAAATCAAGCACTTCCTCCGGCGTCGCAAGATCAGGAGCAAAACCGCCTTCATCACCCACGCCTGTTGCAAGTCCACGAGCCTTAAGCACTTTTTTAAGAGTATGATAAATTTCAGCACACATACGAAGAGCTTCTTTAAAGCTTTCTGATCCAACCGGCATGATCATAAATTCTTGGAAATCTACAGTGTTATCAGCATGTTTTCCGCCATTTAATATGTTCATCATAGGAACCGGAAGAACTTTTGCATTAAACCCTCCAAGATATTGATACAGAGGAACGTTAAGGGCTTCAGCCGCCGCTTTTGCAACAGCTATTGAAACGCCTAAAATTGCGTTAGCGCCAAGCTTTGCTTTATTTGGAGTCCCATCAAGCTTAATCATAGCTCTGTCGATATCAGCTTGGTCAAGCGCATTAAGGCCTATTATTTCATCAGCAATAATACTATTTACGTTCTTAACAGCTTTCTCAACGCCCAACCCCAAATAGCGACTTCCGCCGTCACGAAGCTCTACTGCTTCAAAAGCACCTGTTGAAGCACCACTTGGAACGGCATATCTTCCTATGCATTGGTTGCCCGAATCGCTCTCAACAACAACCTCAACCTCAACAGTTGGATTACCTCTGGAATCCATAATTTCTCTTGCATAAACATCTAAAATTTCAATAAATCCTTTCATAGTGCATAACCTCCGTTACAGGCGGCAGATGTAAGAATTAAGATTTTCATACCTGATCTCCCCTACTCTTCCGCCGTATTTATATTTTATTTTTTACTTTTGAATTTATGAAAGCTACCGGATAATTAGTGAATGACCTGTCATTTCTTTTGGTTTTTCAAGTCCCATCATATCAAGCAAGGTTGGAGAAATATCGCATAGCTTTCCTCCGTTTTTAATTCCCTTAACGTCTTCACAGTTAATTAACACAAATGGTACAGGGTTTGTCGTATGTGCTGTAAAACTTTCTCCTGTTTCATAATCAACCATTTTTTCGGAATTACCGTGGTCAGAGCATAAAAGCATCTGTCCACCTACAGATAAAAGTGCTTCAACAGCCCTGCCGACACAGGTATCAACCGTTTCAACAGCAGCAACCGCCGCAGAAATTACCCCCGTATGTCCAACCATATCCGGGTTTGCAAAGTTTATGATAATTAAATCATGCTTTTTAGCCTTAATCGCATCACAAAGCTTGTTAGCAACCTCAATTGCGCTCATTTCCGGCAGTAAGTCATATGTTTCAACTTTAGGTGAAGGCACAAGGATTCTGTCTTCTCCTTCAAATTCAGCTTCAATGCCGCCGTTAAAGAAAAAGGTAACATGTGCATACTTTTCCGTCTCAGCAAGCCGCAGCTGAGTTAAACCTATACTTGAGACATATTCCCCAAGTGTATTATGAGGTGGTTCATTCGAATATGCAACCTCAACATTAGGCATTGTTTCGTCATATTCCGTAAAACAAACATATTTCAAGGGGAAATATCCATGATTACGCTTAACTTCATTAAATGCTGGATCACAAAAACATCTTGTAATTTCTCTTGCCCTATCAGGTCTGAAATTAAAGAAAATAATTGAATCGTTTTCTTTAATTGATGCGGTTGGTTTATCGTCACTCATTATAACGGAAGGAACAACGAATTCGTCACTTACTCCGTTTGAGTAAGAATCGTTTATACATTCTACAGCTGAGCTGTATTCTTTACCTTTTCCAAGCACCAAAGCATCATAAGCCACTTGGACTCTTTCGTAACGTTTATCCCTGTCCATAGCATAAAATCTACCTAAAACAGTTGCTATCTTCCCTACTCCGGTTTTATCTATTTCAGCTTCAAGCTGCTCGATATATGATTTGCCTGAAGTTGGAGGAGTGTCTCTCCCATCTAAAAATGCATGAACGAATACATTTGTCAGACCATTATCTTTAGCAAGCTTCAAAAGGCTAAACAAATGTTCAATATGGCTGTGAACTCCGCCATCAGATAAAAGACCGTATAAATGCAAGTCTGAACTATGTTTTTTGCAATTTTCAATAGCCGAAAGCAGGGCTTCGTTTGTGAAAAAATCACCGTCTTCGATTGATTTCGTTATTCTCGTTAAATCTTGGTAAATAATCCTGCCTGCTCCAATATTAAGATGCCCAACTTCCGAATTTCCCATCTGTCCTTCAGGAAGACCGACATCAAGACCGCTGGCAGCACCTTCCGCAAAAGGATATTCTTTAAATAGTTTATCAAGGTTAGGCGTTTTTGCGGTGATTACCGCATTACCTTTTGTATTGTCGGTTAGTCCATAACCGTCTAAAATCATAAGTACCGTTGGTTTAATCGCCATTTAACCTTCCTTTCGGCTTTCACAGTTTACGATTTGCTCAAACTCCGGCTTGATTCCCGCTCCGCCAACTAAGCCGCCGTCAATATTCCGCATTGAAAACAGCTCGTTTGCATTGCCGCCGTTAACGCTTCCGCCATACAATATACGGATAGCATCAGATGTATTTGCACCATACATCTCTCTTATAACCCGGCGAATAGCTGAACAAACTTCTTCTGCCTGTTCTGTTGTTGCAGTTTTTCCTGTTCCGATTGCCCAAACAGGTTCATATGCGATAATCACATTTTTGGCCTGTTCAGCAGTAACGTTTTGGAAAGCAACTTTTGTTTGTAAGCGTATAAGCTCAATAGTAACACCCTGCTCACGCTGTTCAAGTTTTTCACCAATACAAACGATTGGGATAAGCCCTTTTTCAATTGCTTTAAGCACCTTTTTATTGACTACATCATTAGTTTCGCCGGGATATTCTCTTCTTTCAGAATGCCCCAAAATTACATATTTCGCACCGGCATCAAGAATCATATCAGCAGATATTTCACCTGTATAAGCTCCGCTGTCAAGGAAATGCATGTTTTGAGCCCCGACTGAAATATCGGTATCACTAACCGCTTTCACTGCGGCAGTAATACTCATCGCCGGAACACAGAATATAACTTCATTATCTTCGTAATTAAGTAATCCCTTAATACTGTGGATAAACTGAACGGCTTCTGGCGGCGTCATGTTCATCTTCCAGTTTGCCGCTACCACTCTTTTTCTTGTTACCTTATCACCAATAACCATAATACCCGGAAGCGCAGTACCCTCAAGGAATTCAAGCGATGCACCGCCGCCTGTTGAAACATGTGAAATTTTACTTGCAAGACCGATTTTTGTAAGCGCTGCTGCTGAATCACCACCACCGACTACAGTAGTAGCAGTGCTGCCGGCAAGTGCCCTTGCAACAGCCATAGTGCCTTTTGCGAAGTTAGGCATTTCAAAAACACCCATCGGACCATTCCAGACAATAGTTTCTGCATCTTTAAGAACATCAGCAAATAACTCTTGCGTTTTTTCGCCAATATCAAGCCCTAAATAGTCCGCAGGAATTGCATCAATATCAACATTTTTAAATTCAGTATCGTTTTTAAATTCTTTTGCAGCAACAATATCCACAGGCAGTAAAAACTTAACACCCTTTTCTTCGGCCTTTTCAATCATTTGTTTTGCAAAGTCTATCTTTTCTTCTTCAATAATGGAGTTTCCGATTTCATAGCCTTGTGCTTTAAGGAATGTAAACGCCATTCCGCCGCCGATTATTAAAATGTCAACTTTTTCAAGAAGATTATTAATTACATTAATCTTATCAGAAACTTTTGCCCCTCCAAGTATAGCGGCAACAGGGCTTATAGGGTTATTAACTACTCTGCTTAAATATTTGATTTCCTTTTCAATAAGATATCCGACGGCTGTCTCTTTTATAAACTCCGTTACGCCAGCTGTTGAACAGTGTTTTCTATGAGCTGTACCAAATGCATCATTTACATAAATATCACATATGCTTGCAAGATCCTTTGAAAAACTTTCCCCGTTTTTTGTTTCTTCATGTCTAAAGCGGGTATTTTGAAGGAGAATTACATCTCCATCTTTCATTTTCGAAACTTCGGCTCTAACTGCATCGCTTACCACATTATCATCGTCTAAAAACTTAACGTCCGTTTCCAAATAAACTGATAGTCTTTCCGCAATAGGCGCTAAAGTAGCCGTTGGGTCCGGACCTTTTGGTTTTTTAAGATGAGAGCATAGTATTACCTTACCGCCATCTTCTATAAGCTTTTTAATTGTGCGGAGAGCAGTTATTATGCGCGTTTCATCCGATATAGCTCCGTCCTTCATAGGCACGTTGAAATCGCATCGAACGAGAACTCTTTTACCGGATACCGATATGTTGTCAACAGTCTTTTTGTTGAACATTAAACCACGCCTTTCAAAATTGTCTAGGATACGTTCTATTGTTATAAAACACACCAATTTGCTACATTATACCATTAAAAATTACAAATTACAATTTACAATTGATAATTCGAAGCTAGTCACGTGAATCTAATTTGTAACGAATATGCCTAAGCTCTGTCATTCCTGGCTCGACCCGGAATCTTCATGCAAAAAATTTCAACACCATATTTATCATTATTAACGCAAATGGCACTTGAGCGTTGTAGCAGCAATGAACATGGCTCACAGTCCACAGCATGAAGATTGCGGGTCA
>Ga0123352_10000115_pt1 | contig 89655 bp, 48 predicted proteins | sample TergutLab28metaG_FD_89700 | JGI IMG/M metagenome (GOLD analysis project Ga0123352, IMG submission 89700) | Labiotermes labralis P1 segment gut microbial communities from Petit-Saut dam, French Guiana - Lab288 P1 | ecosystem: Host-associated > Arthropoda: Insects > Digestive system > Gut ...
AAATCATCAATCTTTCTTGAGTTATATTTTTGCATAAAAATAACCCACCTTTCGTCTTATTTTTGTTTGCCGTGAGTTTTTGTTTTAACTTCGGCTTGACAATTAGACCTAAGTGAGTGTATAATAATCTCAGGTCTTTTTAAGGGCCGTTGGGTGCTTGTCCGGGGTTACTTTGACGAGTTTTACGGACAAGCACGTTTTTTATGCCCTTTTTATTATAAAGGAAATCGGTCTGTAATACCGTCCTTTTATATTATTCCATTATATACTAAGTTGCAATATTCGTCAACTATTTTTTAAGTATTTTAAAAATATTTTATCTTGCAGAAAAAGTACTTCGTTAGGGCGGCCTGTGGCCGCCTGTTGAAGTTTGACATAATATTTGTTATGATACTTATGGATAATTAATAGGCAAGTTTGCGCTGGTTGCGAATGGCATTTATAATTGCAGCGGAATAGGAAATATAATTTAAAGGTTATTTACAACAAAAAGCCCATACTAAAATATGGGCTTTTTGTTGTAAAATGCCATAAAGTAATTTGTTTTATTTTGGTAAATTTTGCGAACATTCCCGGCAATAACATACTTTTTTAAGGTCTTTAACATCATGGTCGCTGCCGCAAAAAGAACAGGTGTCAACGTATTTTTGAAAAATGATGTTTTCTCCATCCGCAAAGATTTCGATACTGTCACCTTTATTCATATTCAAGTTATCACGTATCCTTTTTGGTATAATAATTCTTCCTGCATCATCCACATTTTTTAAAATCATGGGCTTTCCTCCTTTGGTAAAAGCGGTTTAATCCTGAACCTTAGACGATGTTGTTTTGAGTAAAAAAAATATCCCACCTTTCCGGTCTTTTAATTGTGCTTGACAAACAGACCCAAGTGAGATTATAATATCTTTAGGTCTTTTAGGGCCGATAGGTGCTTGTCCGGGTATTACTCGTCAAAGCCTTAGCCGGGCAAGCGCATTTTTTGTATCCCTTAATTTATCACAAAAGCACAGATGGTAAAAAGTATCTTTTTATATATATTTTACTATATACTAAGTTAAGATATTTGTCAAGCACTTTTTATTGAAAAGTGTCGAAAAATTGTTTGGTATTAAAAAATTATTCATAAAGCATTTCGGAGATATAATTGAAATAAGTATCATATCTGTAATTAAAGCTCTTTGGTAGGCGTGCCCCTGCGATTATGTATGTCTTGACGCAAAGTTTGACATTCCGGCAATGAGTTAATGGGCTAAGACAAAATAGTATATTTAGAACACTTTCAAAAAAATCATAGGTCTGACAAAGCAGCGGTAGATTCTCTAAAGATTAACTCATAATCTACCCATAATTTATTGCCTTGCTTTGGATGAATGTTATTTTCCAGAATATTAATCAATATCTTGGCCGCATTTTCGCCCACATCCTGCGATTTATGATTGATGCTTGTTATGCGGGGAACAGAAATATCCAGCAGGTAGCTGTGATACATACTGGCCAATTTAATTTGGCCCGGTACACCTACTCTCATACGGCTAAGAGCATTCATGACACGCATACACATTAAGTCATCATTTGTTATAATACACTCGCATGTTTTCAAAGCAGATTGCACAGCAATATCTATCTCATGCTGCGAAGCCATGTTTTCCGTGATGAATATTTTTCTGTCTGCAATATTGTGTTTCTTGCAAGCGCTGATAAATCCTTTAACACGCCGCTTGTTTACGGTAAAACAGTCATATTCGCCAATGTAGGCGATTTTTTTTGTTCCTTTGTTTATAAGATGTTCAGTCAGCTCTTCACTGGCTTTCACCTTGTCCGTATCGACTTGATTGACAGAAGTGTTTTCGGAGCATCCAAGTAAAATATATGGGGTCTGAAATTGTTCCAAAACATTTATAACGGCCGGATTAAGCTCTCTGTTAAGCATAATGCCGTCTACTTTGCGCTTTGCTATAAGTCTTTGCAATTCTACTTCATCTTTTTTATCGGAATTTACTACAATTACATCATAAGACATTGAGCTGGCTATTTTGCAGACACCTGAAAGGCATTGTCCAAAGAATGTGGCATTGTCATCCATAGGCGCATAGGTCATGAGAAAAGCTATGGTGCTGGATTTTGACGTAACCAAGCTTTGCGCAATGGAATTAGGAACATATCCGCCTTGTTTGGCAAATTCTTTTACCCTGCGGCGCGTTTCGGTGCTTATGCGGCCTTTGCCGGAAAGCGCACGGGAAACTGTTGTTTCGGACAACTGCAATGCTTTTGCAATATCAGAAATGCTTTGTGCCATCCGCGCCTCCTTGAATACATGAAGAATAATATTTTATACTGTATTATTTATTGTTAGAGTGTATATGACATTATACATCAACAATTAAGGCCGGTCAACATATACCAACGTGAAGCTGATTAAGTATATTATGGCAGTATGGAATTTTAGTTATAGCACATAAAGAAATAATTCCAATTTTTTATTGAAAAAAGTATTGACATAATTAATAAATATTGATATAATCAATATAAACTTGAACAATCGATTGCGCAATCAGACGATTTGTGCAATTTCACTATCTACATAATTCAATTTCTCGGACGCATTGACGGAAGCTTCAATCGAGATAGTTATACAAAATTAGTCCTTATGATTTTATGCAGAATTTTAAAACAGTATAAGCGAAAGGGCTTTATTTTTAAAATTTTATATAGATTTGAAAATCCCCAAATCAAGAAAGGAGCCGGAATGTGGAAGAACGATTGCTGCATGGAGGAGATTACAATCCGGAACAATGGCTAAAGTACCCGGATATTTTAGCTGATGATATTGAACTTATGAAAAAAGCGAATACAAACACATTTAGCGTGGGCATTTTTGCTTGGTCTGCGCTGGAGCCAACCGAAGGGAATTTTGATTTTGGATGGCTGGACAAAATTATGGATGATATTGCGGGCTTTGGCGGAAAGGTGATACTGGCAACACCATCGGCAGCAAGGCCTGCTTGGCTTGCCGGGAAATATCCTGAAGTTTTAAGGGTTAACGAAAAGCGGGAAAAAATGCTGTTTGGCGGAAGGCATAACCACTGCTTTTCTTCGCCTGTTTACAGAGAGAAAACCGCAATTATAAACCGCAAGCTGGCAGAAAGATATAAAAACCATAAAGCTCTTATTATGTGGCATATTTCCAATGAATACAGCGGAGAGTGTCACTGTGAGTTATGCAGGGTTAATTTCAGGAAATGGCTTGAGGAAAAGTACAAATCTATTGATGCTCTTAATGATGCCTATTGGACTGCTTTCTGGAGCCATACATACAACGGTTTCAGCCAAATAGAACCCCCTTCTTCTATAGGTGAAGAATCCATTCATGGCCTTACTTTGGATTGGCGGCGTTTTGTTACGGACCGGACAATTGATTTCTACCGCAGCGAAATTGCGCCCCTTAGAGAAATTACTCCTGATATTCCCATTACAACCAATTTTATGGGAGAGCTTTCAAAGCCGCATCTTTATCCGCATCCTTTTGCGGGTCTTGACTATGCAAAATTTGCTAAAGAGCTTGATATAATTTCATGGGATGCCTACCCCCCTTGGCATAACGACTATGAAACAACGGAATTTTTAGCATCAAAATTGGCTTTTTTAAATGATTATTTTAGGACATTAAAGAATAAGCCATTTTTGATATTAGAGTCTACACCCAGCATGGTTAATTGGCATCCTGTTAATAAAGCAAAAAGGCCGGGCATGCATTTGCTTTCTTCCATTGCATGTGCAGCCCACGGCGCAGACGGTATTATGTATTTCCAGTGGCGCAAATCACGCGGCTCTTCGGAAAAGCTTCATGGTGCAGTTGTAGACCATGACAATTCTTCGGCAAACCGGGTGTTTAAAGATGTACAGCAACTGGGAAAAGTGCTTGAAAACATTAAAGAAATTAAGGGAAGCATGACTCATGCAAAAGTGGCGGTGCTGTATGACTTAGAAAATTTCTGGGCCCTTAGCAGGGCGCAAGGATTCAACAAAAATGACAAGAAATACACTAAAACCCTTATCGAGCATTACAGGGCGTTTTGGTGCAGGAATATTGCTGTTGATGTAGTAACTAAAGATAAAGATTTGTCGCCTTATGATTTGGTGGTTGCGCCCATGCTTTATATGGCCGATAAAGCCCTGATACATTCTTTGAGGTCTTATGCAGAAAATGGCGGCACTTTGGTTTCTACATATATTTTGGGAATTGTAAATGAAACAGATTTGGTCTATCCCGGAGGATTTTCCGTGGATTTGCAGGAGCTATTTGGTATAAATATTTTAGAAACAGACAGTTTGTATCCCGGTGACAAAAACGCTATAGTTTTGAAAAGCGGCAGAGAATATGAAGCTATTGACTATTGCGCTGTAATAGAAACAGAAGCTGCGGAAGTATTGGGTACATATCAAAATGATTTTTATGCAAAAAGCCCGGCCTTCACCTGTAACAGCTTCGGCAAAGGCAAAGCGTATTTTATCGGCGCACGGACAAGCAGTGATTTCCTGGATGATTTTTATTCCGGCCTTGTGCAAAACGAATTACCTATACAAGCTGGCAGCGGGGTTTCTATTCAAACCAGAGAGAACAATCTCTCAAAATATCATTTTGTGATGAATTTTACCGAAGAGCAAAAAGAAATGGAATTGCAGTATGAAATGGAAGACATCATCACAAATCAAGAATTTGCTTGCGGAAAACATTGTATAAAACCCTATGGGGTATTTATATTCAGGCAATGCCCTGAAAAAAATTAAGGAGGAAATTTATGAAAAAGTTTTTATTAGTATCATTCATTTTAGCTGCGGCACTGTTTATATTTGGTGCTTGCGGCGGTAATGGCGGCGGTTCAGACGCAACGCCGGCCCCATCGCCTGATGCCGCTGCTCCTGCGCAGCCGACAGCGCCGCCTGCGGATGCAGAACCGGTTGTTTTAAGGGTGTCCGAATCACTTGGCGGGCCTGATGACTTTATCATGGAAGCGGGCAGAAGATTTACCGAACAAAACCCCCATATTACAATTGAATTTATCAATATTGAGGTTGGCGGCGCTGTAGGCGTTATAGAGCTTGACGGCCCCCTTGGTATCGGCCCGGACGTTTTTGCCGCTCCTCATGACCAAATGGGCGCACTTATTGCAGGCGGGCATATTCTGCCGATAACTCCTGATATTGAAGGATGGGTAAGAGATACTGTATTTGATTCGGGAATTACTGCTGTAACCTCCGGCGGTCTGCTGTTCGGTTATCCTATTGCTATGGAAACTTATGCTCTTTTCTACAACAGAGCCCACATTGCAAGCGCAGATGTTCCTTCTACATTTGAAGGTCTTATGGATTTCTCCCGCGATTTCAGCGAAGAAAATCCCGGAAGTTTCGGCTTTGTTATGAGCATTGGCGCATACTATGCCATTATTTTTACAACGGCAGACGGCAATAGATTATTCGGACCTTATGGTATAGACCAAGTTAACTCAAACATCAATTCACCGGCTTCTGTAAGCGGCATGGAGTTTTTCCAAAGCCTGCGAGAAGTACTTGACGTAGATGCTGGGGATTTGACAGACGCTTTTGCGGATGCCAATTTCACTTCCGGAAATGCAGCTATGATTATTACAGGCCCTTGGAATATAGCTCCGTTTGAAAGCTATGGCATAGATTTTGGTGTTACAACTATTCCGTCTTTGCCGGGTCAAGCAACACCTCCCGCATCTTTTGCCGGTGTTAGAACCATGTTTGTTTCTGCCTATACAGAACATCCGGCGGAAGCGCATGCATTTGCGCAATTCCTGATTTCGCCTGAAATTCAACGCTTGCGCTATGAAATTACCGGCGCAATTCCATCCACAACAGTTGAAACAGAAAGCCCTCACTTTGCAGGAATTTTCAGGCAATTGGATTTTGCTTTCCCAATGCCTTCTATACCTGAAATGGGTGCATATTGGTCAGCAATGGATGCTGCCGCAGCTAATATATGGAATGGCATGGATGTTCAGGAGCAATTGGATATGGCGCATTCTGCTATGGTTGGCAATTAATAAATTTTAAATTTGATATTATTACAGTGGGCCGCAAAAGCAGCCCGCTGTAATTTATCCTTTACAATAAAGGGGAGACCCACATGACTCTAAAAAATGACGGCTCTTCAAAACAGAAAATTTTGTTATTTTCTATCTTATTTATGGGGTTAGCGCATATTGTTTTTTTCAAGCAATATATAAAAGGGTTGTTTTTTGCTGTTATCCAAGTTGCAGTGCTTATAAATCTGCCGGGAATACTCCGCACTTTGTACGGGGCAATTACCTTGGGTGAACCTAACCCCTTTGTGCCCGTAACAGAAAGAGACCACTCCACCTTCATGCTTATAGAAGGCGTTGCAATGCTGGCAATAGTCGGCCTGTTTCTTTGTGTATACCTTATATCCGTTAGAAGTGCGCTTAAAACATATAAGGATTATTGTATATCGGGAAGACTTACCAAGAACAAAGACAGCATAAAAGAGCTGTTTAACAGTGCTTTTCCGATATTCGGGCTTGCTCCTTCTGTTTTGCTGGTGGTTTTCTTTGTATTTGTTCCTTTGTTATTTGCCGCCCTTGTATCTTTTACAAACTATTCATCACCTTTTCATTTACCCCCGGGAAATACAGTGGACTGGGTTGGTCTTGACAATTATATAGCTCTTTTTAGCGGGCAGACACTATGGACGGATGCATTATTCCGTGTAGCTCTATGGACGGTAGCATGGGCATTTTTTGCAACATTAACATGTTATTTCGGTGGAATGTTAATGGCGGTAATTATGAAGGATTTTAAAGTTAAATTCGGCTTTTTCTTTCGCACAATTTTTATTTTACCCTATGCAGTGCCTGCGGTTATTTCCATGATGGTTTGGCGCAACTTACTGCATGGTTTTGGTCCTATAAACAGAACACTTATACACTTTGGGCTTATCGAAAGTGCCATACCCTGGCTTACGTCTGTAGCCATGGTGCGCTTTACTGTAATTCTTGTCAATCTTTGGGCCGGTTTTCCTTATTTTATGCTGCTTACGATGGGCTCTATGACCGCAATTAACGCAGAAATGTTTGAAGCCGCCAAAATTGATGGCGCCGGTAAATTCAGTCTTTTCCGCTACATCACTTTTCCGCTTGTCACTTTCCAAACCATGCCATTAATAATCATGTCATTTACCCATAACATAAACAATTTCGGTGCAATTTTCTTCCTTACCGGCGGTTCTCCTGTGGTTGCAGATACTCCTCTTACAAGTGCAACAGGGGTGGATATACTTATTACATGGATATACCGCCTTACTATGGAAACAAGGCAGTATCATTTTGCTGCTGTATTAGCTGTAATGATATTTATGATTCTTGCACCTTTTGCAATATTCCAATTCATGCGAACCAAGTCGTTTAAGGAAGGGGAGGTGTAATATGTATAACTTCACCAAAAAGCTGAATTTGGGTATTGTAATAGTATTTCTTGTTATTATCAGCCTTTTTGTACTATATCCTATTGTATATGTTTTAAGTGCTGCATTTTCCCCCGGCACAAATATTATGTCGCTCAATATTGCGCCTTTTGCTGACGGGTTTACCCTTGAACATTTCCGTTTCCTGCTTTTTGAAAGTGATTACCCGTTATGGTTCCGCAATACATTTATTATTGCCGTTTTAACCTCCGCCGGTACTGTGGCCATGGCATCTTTAAGCGCATATGTTTTCTCGAGATTTCGCTTTGCATTTAAAAAAGGATTAATGCTGTCAATGCTGATATTACAGATTTTTCCGGCTTTTGTGGGAATGATTGCCATTTTAATAATCCTTTGGCGCGTAAATCTGCATGATAATATCTATGGATTGGTGCTGGTCTATCTGGCAGGAAATGTTCCTTTTAGCACATGGATGGTAAAAGGCTATATGGACACCATATCCAGAAGCCTTGACGAAGCCGCAAGAATTGACGGAGCAAGCCATTTCAGGGTTTATTTTACAATCATAATGCCTGTGGCCAGACCCATACTTATTTTCTTAGGAATTACATCTTTTGTGATGCCCTGGATGGACTTTATACTGCCGAATATACTGCTTCGCTCTTCAGAAAACCAAACGCTGGCTTTGGGTTTGTTCACTTTCGTGCTGGACGACACCCGAAATGAATTTACCCGCTTTGCCGCAGGTGCAATAACTGTTGCGGTTCCTTTTATAATTGCTTTTGCGGCAACGCAGAAAATGCTGCTGGCTTCGCTTGGCGGCGCTGTTAAAGAGTGATGAATAGTACTGATTATTTATATTATTAGGTAAATTTGTTCATAATTTTGCCGCCTGCTCAATGAAATTATTATTTCTCATTGGGTAGGCGGCTTTTTTATATCGTGTTTTTAAACATTAAAAATAAAACACAATCAAAAGGGAATACTACTTTTGTTCAAAATGGAGATATTGAATCAGCAGTATTGTAGTGCAAAATGCAGAAAGATGAACAATTAAGGAGTGTGAGTAATGTTTCGGTTTAGGTCCCTAAGGACTAAATTTGTACTAACCGTGATAATTATAGCCATAGTTATGACGGTTTGGCTGCTTGGATTTACGTTTTTTGTTTTAGGGGATTTACTTACAAGCAAAACATTAGGCGAGTTTTCAGAATCTACAGGCAGGTCAGCTTCGTATATTGAAAACTGGTTTGCAGAAAAAGAAGCGGTGCTTGATGCCGTAACAAGGATTGCGCCTCTGATGCCTACAAATGGCTATATATACCAAATGCTAAAAACTCAAGCCGAAATTGAATCAGGTATACATTATACAGGCATTGGTTTCTCCGACGGCTTTGCGATATTCAGTGATGGCTGGGTACCGGGAAATGGTTGGGATGCTACGACATTCACATGGTTCTATACATCTTTAGCAGACAGAGGACGTATGTATATAGCCCCTCCGGATATAGATACGGTAACAAATGAGTTGATAATTACTGTTTCAAAATACTCCGGAACAGTTATGGGAATGGATTCGGTCTATACAGTGGCCCGGTCCATGGATGCTATTTTTGATTTTATGAATAATTTGGACATTCCTTATGGCGGCTACGCATTTTTGGTAGATGACAGCGGAAATTTTGTTGTGCATCCAAATTCTGATTTAATGCCTATATGGGATGATGATGCAAGGGCAGTTACCCGAACTAATTTCGCATCTATAGCTCATTATGTACCCTTAGCGGGCCAAGGACATATATTCAACATAGAATCTCAAAACGGAGAACACTACTTTGCCCGGCATAATTTAGAAAGCGTCGGCTGGACATTATTTGTAGGAGTGCCTTCCGGTCATGTACTTGCAGAAATTAACAATATGCTCTTTTGGTACAGCTTAATTACTATGTTAACCACTGTAGGAATGGTGGCGGCTATTTGGAGCGTAACTACAGTTACTATAGGCAAACCTATAACCAGGCTCACTACGGCGGCAAAACATCTAGCTGAAGGTAATTTGGATATCCAATTAGATATTAGAAGTGAAGATGAAATAGGTCAATTAAGCCGTTCCTTTATGGAAGTTTCCGGTTCAATTAAAGAAGCAACGGACGGCATATACAAGATGGCTATTCATCATAAAGATGGCGAAGTTGACTATAGACTGGATTCGGGCCGTTACAAAGGTGCATATAGAAATGTTGTGCAAGGAGTTAATGATATGGTGGATATGTTTGAAGGCATTGTAGGAGATGTAATGACAGTGCTTAAAAGTTTTGGAAAAGGAGATTTTGATACTGATATGAGGCCGTTGCCCGGAGGGCAGGCTATTTTAAGCGACAGCATAGAAGAAATGCGCCGCAGTATTAAAAGGGTAGCGGGGGAAATGGGGAATCTGCTTGATGCTGTTGTTAATAAAGGGGATATGACAGCGCATGCAAATATTGACGGCATAGATGGGGAATGGAAGACAATTCTGGAATATTGCAACTCTCTTATGGATGCAGTTGACAAACCTCTTAAAGAAGCCATAGTAACACTTAAGGCTATTTCCCAAGGCGACTTTTCAGAGAAAATGAACGGTCAATATAATGGTGTGTTTAATGAAATTGCCATTACATGCAATACTACAATAACAGAGATAGATGGCTATGTTGTAGAGATTAGAGATGCTTTGGCATCGCTTGCAAAAGGAGATTTGGAAACTAAAATTGAACGCCCTTATGTGGGCTCGTTCCAGATGATTAAAAATTCTATTAACGATATTGCTAAACAGCTGGGTATAATGATGAATGATATCTCGATGGTGGCAGATGGTGTTTCCGGCGGTGCAAATATGTTATCTGAAAATTCTGCGACACTTTCTATGAGCGTACAGGAACAAATGTCATCCATTGAGAAACTTACTGCAAACATAACAGATGTGGGGCAGCAATCCAGAGATAATGCAGAAAATTCTCAAAAGGCATCCGAACTTGCCAAGACATCCCGTTCCAATGCAGAAATAGGGAATGCGGAAATGAAACAACTTCTTGATGCCATGGAAAAAATTACACAGTCTTCTGATGAAATTGCACAAATTATTAAGACGATTGAAAGCATTGCCTTCCAAACAAATCTGCTTGCCCTTAATGCGTCGGTGGAAGCTGCCCGCGCAGGCGACCAAGGCAAGGGATTTGGCGTAGTTGCGGAAGAGGTTCGCAGCTTGGCGGCAAGAAGCAGTGAAGCGGCTAAACAGAGCGAAGAGTTTATACAAGAATCTTTATCAAATGTTAAAGAAGGTATGATGCGTGCTAATGATACTGCTGTTAGCCTCAAGAAAATTGTTACTAATGTTATAGATGTCGATGATGTAATAGGAAAAATATATGATGCTTCTGTAATGCAGGCTCAAGCTATTAATTCTATAAATGACGGCTTGGGTCAAATAAGCGGAATTGTACACAATGATGCTTCTACAAGTGAAGAAGTTGCTGACGCTGCCGATGAATTAAACGCTCAAGTAGATATTCTTAAGGAAAAACTTAGATTTTTTTCAAGGAATTTGTAAAACAATAAAGGCGGGGCGTGAAAATGCCTTGCCTTTATTGTTTATTTCACTTCATAAGGTTGAAGTATATATTGTGGATAATATGGAGTTTGAGTAATCATTAGCGTTGAAATATCTGTCTTAAAATAGTTAAAGAACGATCATCATAACCAATTACATTTTTTACAAACACCTCTTTGTCAGATGCCAAATTTTGTAGCAAACTATGTATGGCCATATCCTCAATTGTTTGCTTCAATCGTTTAATCGGGATTCCAATAACTGCAAATTCTTCTTGAAAACACAATATATATTCATCATTTTCTAATAAATCTAGAAAAATAGGTAATGTTCCGTTGTCAAGCATTGGAACAAAACTCTTCCAGATGTCTAAGTATTGAGGCTCTTGAAATGATGAACTTCTATAATTAACGATGTTTCTAATGTCATGCATCCATTCATAAACATCTGAGTCACCGATATGATTTGCTAATAACAAATCTGTATCTGAGCATAGGTCTCTATAATGATTGATTGTTCCTTCGTGTGTTGAATTATATTTCCTGCCACCTTTACTAAAAGGCTTTTCGCTATTTTTAATTTTTAATCGAAACATTCCGCTATTTTGAAGGACTGCAACTCCCTGCGCTGCTAAAGAAGCCCGAATTAAATAGTAAATTGAGTAGTATAACTTTACAGTTGCCCATGAAAATCTTCTTTGGAATACTGAGTCTATACCCTCAGAAAAGCTTAGAACGCCATTGAAAAAGAAATCTACAGCATCTTGATTTAAATAATATGCTAAATTTATAACATCCATAGGCTGCAGAGTATAACTTTTAAAGTCGGTTTTTTTATTTTTCAACATACCAGGGTTGGAAACGCCAATTAGTTGCTCAAAAGCGACTTGTGTTCTATTTCTGTTAAAACTTATACTCATTTTCTTTTGGCACATCCCTCAAAAGTGAATTTTTCAAATATTGATAAACCAATTTACGTTGCTCTTTTCCATCTTTGTTCTTTAGATCCTCTCTAAACATTAACCCTATGGAGCTTAGTGGAATTAACTCACGAATTGCAGATTCTGCAAATGATTTTTGTTGCGCACATTTTGCAATTAAGTCTTTATTAAGAAAATCTATACCTGCATGGCAACCGGCATTAGTCATAAATGGATTTGTTGACTTTAACCAATTTCCCTCCTCATCATAAAAATACTTTATTGCCTTGAAAAAGTTACATATCACTTTATATTGGAGCTCAAAGTCATTCAAATTGTACTCAGAAAACACACCATCATCACAAGTTAGTTGTTTAATGGCATTAACCATTGTAGACAAATCAACTTTTCCTGCTCTAGGTATACCTGGAATTTTCAAACATGAGTAGTAAGGAGAATCTTTATCTTCATGCAACCGTTTAGAAATATCAGTTGCTCTAACAATAAAGAAGTTGGGGTCACGTACTTCTCCAAACAAATCGTATACCAGACTACTTGGAACAGGTTTTTGCTCTGTATTTATGTTCAGAAAAATATTTGCTGCATCTTTGGTACTTATTTTTTGCGTAAGCATAATAATTGCCTTTCTATCTCCAACAGTATGGTCTTCTTCATATGCCGCTTTTAGCCCTTCGAGTCGGTGCTGGCCGTCAATCACCTGTGCAGCGTTAGATGTAATTGGGATATGTATTTGCTCATCATTAAATTTAATATCATGATTCTTATCAGTCCAATTCAGAATAAAAGCGTTAAAAAACATATTGCCATCTAAAACAAAATCTTTAATCGATGATATTCTACGCTTGTTAAGAATGCGTTGCACTGCCCCTTCTTCATTTGTTTGTCCACGAACAGCCACGTAATAAATTGGAAGAATATCCTTAACATTTATAACAAAAATATACGCACCTATACTTCCTAGTTTTACTTCAATAAAGTCATTAACCTTAATATGCTTTGCCATCATAATCACTGCTCCTTAGATAATAAATAAATTTTAAAATACTTAATTATACTCATCAAATGAAACTCATATTTCACTTCACATTATAGCCATAATTGGCATCTCACTCTTTCGACCCAAGGTGAAGAAAATATAAAACCGTTACATCGCATGCACAAACGACGCACAAAATGAAATTGCTTCACTAAAGCGTGTTTACATTAACCCCAAAATATTCTAAGATAACGATAGTATAGTCTACTTATACTCCCTCGAATAATTCGTCAATGTAAGTAAATAAATCCCACGTTTTGAATGTTCCCTCGTCAATCATGCGGTTAATTTCATCACGGCTTGCCCACATTGCGTTGCATGTTTCATCAGGGGCAAGAGTTACGGTTGATATGTCAATATTTTGCCGGAAAAGCCAAACATCAGCCAAACCGCAGCTTTCATCATTATGCCGGAGGTTATGCTTAATTAGCTGCCCGTTCTGCGGCTCAAGAATAATACCCAATTCTTCTTTCACTTCTTTTAATGCTGTAGTTAAGCTGTCATCGCCCGCAACTGCATTTCCGCCCACAGTTTCCCACATATTAGGAAACGATTTATTCGGCGTTCTTTGCGCAATAAGATATTCGCCGTTGTCGTTTTCAATCCAAACATAAATTACAAGATGGTATTCGCCTTTGCCCATAGGCTTGCCGCGCTCGTGAACGCGGCCTGTTGCGTCACCGTTTTTGTCTATTATATCCCAAAGTTCAACCAAGTTTATTTCTCCTTTCGCATGCAATGCTGCATAATAAAACTGAAAATTCACCCTTCGCAAACTCCTTGGCAAAAGCTCAATCAGTTTTAATGCCCTCTATTCGCAATTTATCTGCCAAAAATTTATCTACTGCATCAACAATCTCATCAAAATTACTAAGCAGCAAATGCCCGGATATTACATCAATAAGTTCATTTGTTGTCTTTGACCATACTTTGCTTTTTAACTCTATTAGTGCTTCCTCAAGGGTAATTTCGTCATAGTCATCACATGATGTTTTTATTACATGTAATTTTTCATGCAAATAAAGTAAATCATACTTTGTTTCCTCCGTCATTTCAACGTCTGCGTCTTTATTTGGCATGATTTTTTTCGCAAAAGTTCGCAGCGCATCAAGAAACCCGGGAGTTTCGGATGCTATGACTTCAAGTTTTTTCTTGCGCCCAAAATCTTCCAATCTGGCGGCTACGGCGGAGAGTTCCGGGTTTTTAGCGTTTGCTAAAGCACTCTTCATTCCATGTACATGAATTATATATGTGCGCAGGTCATCATTGCTTAATAAACCTCCTTTTTCCATAATTGACCCCAGCGCTTCAAGGGACTTTTTTGCATCACGCACAAAAAACCCGGCAAACTTAGGGTCAATGCTTTGTTTTTGCGCATTGATTTCAATAACTTTTTCGCTTTTTTTCTGCCATGCCGCTTCTGTAATTGCTTGAGGGTATTTGTCGCGTATCAGTTTATTCAATATTAAATTAAGGATACGTACATCAATAGGCTTGGATATAAAATCATCAAAGCCATTTTTCATGAAAAGTTCTGACTGGCCCATTACCGCATTGGCGGTTAGTGCTACAATTGGTTTATCATAACCCATTTTGCGCAATTGCTTTGTTGCCTCTATGCCATCCATCTCGGGCATCATATGGTCCATGAACACAATATCGTATATATTGCCGTTTTTTATTTTTTCAATTGCGTCAAATCCGCTGGCAGCCGAGTCGACTTTTAATTCATAAGGAACCAAAAGTCCTTTAGCTACAAATATATTTGTTTCAACATCGTCCACAACCAGAACACTGCCATAGGGCATGGGCTCGCGAGAGATTTGAACCCTTTTCATCTGTGCTCTGCTGGTTGTGCGGAATTGGCGCAGGCTTTCTGTAACTTCTTTGCCCAGCACGCCAATACCGGCATCACCTTGAGGAAGATGCACGGTAAATGTAGAACCTTTTTCCGGTTCGCTTTCTACAAATATTTCTCCGTTCATAAGCTGTATAAGGCTTTGGGTAATGCTCATACCAAGTCCCGTGCCTTCGGTTGAGCGGTTGGCCTCTTCATTAAATCTTGAATATTCGTCAAACAAAAGCCTTATTTGTTCTTCGGTCATTCCATTTCCTGTATCACTTACGGAAAGAATCAAAATCAATTCATCTTTACTTGCTTTGCCGGCCTTATGTGAAACTGACAGAGTAACTTTGCCCTCTTGAGTGTATTTAAATGCATTTGATAACAGATTATTTAATATCTGCTTAATTCTAAGCTCGTCACCTAACATATGAGAAGGCATAGTGTCATCCACATGCAGGTCAAACTCAATTTGCTTGCTGCCAATGCGCATCATATTAAGCTGTACGGTATCGCTGATGAAACTGGCAGTTTCATATTTATTTATAATTAAATCCAGTTTTCCGGCCTCTATTTTTGAAAGGTCGAGAATATCGTTTATTATGCTTAACAGTAAATCCCCCGAGGTATATATCATGTCAAATGCATCTTTTGTTTCCGGATTAAGTTTTGGATTCATCAATTGAATTTCGGTGATACCCAGAATGGCATTCATCGGTGTGCGGATTTCGTGGCTCATTGTGCTGAGGAAAGTGCTTTTTGCTTTATTTGCCCCCTCGGCCATTTCCCTAAGCTTTGCGTCGCGCAAATCCATATTGTATCCCACAACGATATCTTCATTCCCCCGCTTTAAGCGCACATATGTAACATCGACCGGAAAAGGTTCGCCTTCGGGACTTATATGCATCCATTCTGTGCGTATAAAGCCTTCTTTGAACGCAGTTTCTACAATAGTGCGTATTTTCTCTGACGATAGGGTTCCGCATGATTGGTACTCGGGTGATAGGTCATTAAATATTCTCATATACTCTTTTGTGTCGGAAAGTCCAAACAATCTTGCCGCTGTCTGGTTGCATTCAATTAGGTTTATCTTATCATCCCAGATTTCCACAAAAAAGGGCGCCGAATCAATAAACATTTGTGCCATTTCATAAGACTCCTGTACTTTTGCCATAGCTGCGTTAATCTGCCGCAAATCCATATTGTATCCCACAACAATATCTTCATCTCCGCGTTTTAAGCGCACATATGTAACATCGACCGGAAAAGGTTCGCCTTCGGGACTTATATGCATCCATTCTGTACGAAAATGGCCTTTTTTGAATGCATTATCCACAACGGAAAGGATTTTTTCTGATGATGGCGTACCGCATGGCTGATATTCAGGAGAAAGGTCATTAAATATCTTCATATATTCTTCTGTGTTGTCAAGTTTAAACATCTTTGCCGCTGTTTGGTTGCATTCGGCTAAATTCAGTCCGCTGTCCCAAATTTCCACAAAGAAAGGCGCAGAATCCAGAAATATTTTAGTCATCTCATAAGATTCCTGAACTTTTTGTATGGCTGCCTTAATAGGACGTAAATCACTGGCATATGCAACGAGCATGTATTTATTTTGGCGCATAAAGCGAACAAGAGTAATTTCTGAAGGCATAGGTTCGCCATCTATTGTTTGATGCATCCATTCAAAATTTGCATAGCCATGTTCAAAAGCATAATTCAGGTAATTGGTAATTTTTTCTGAAGTAGGCGTACCGCAGGGTTGAAATTCCGGAGACAGCTCATTAAACCTGTCAATATATTGCTTTTTATCTTCAAAGCCAAACATTTTTGCGGCCTGATTGCTGGTAGTGACAAGATTTAGAGAGTCATCCCATACATTAATTATAAAAGGTGCGGAATTTATTAAAATTTCGTTTATTTCATTGGATTCATGCTCCCTTTCTATTGCTTTTTTAATTTCCCGTAAATCATTTAAATAGCAGGCCAAAACCGCTTCGCCCCTATAATTTACGCGAACCAATGTGACTTCACATGGAATAATTTCACCGTTTTGATGTCTATGATTGTACTCGAAACGGTGAAAACCATTTTTAAGGGCAGCTGACGTGTCGTTTAAAACTTCATCAAAAACAGAGATATCTCCGTTTCCTGATAATTTGGGGAAAATATCATAAAATCGGTCAATCGCTTCCGCCTTGGTAGAAAAACCGAACAAAGCCAAAATTGCGTTATTGCAATCTATGGCTTCAAAACTCACTGCGCCGTTTTGTTTGTCAAGCCTTCTGACCATATAGCATGAAAGGGGTGTTGCGTCCAGCATAAGCATAGCCCGTTCATCGGCTTCGGCTTCGTTTTTTGTGCTTACTTCCATTTTGCGGGCTTTTTCTTCAGCAATGTCCGCAGCGGATTTATGACGGCTTATATCATGGGCACAAGCAATGGTTAAATTAGGTGATGCATGCTGTAAAGTAACATCCAAGCAAACAAGCCCTTTCTTTGCCGTATTGATTCGGAGTTCAAATTGACAGCCGCCCCCACTTTTTGCTTTTTGAATATTTTGATAAAGATATTCCTTGGTTGATGTGTCGCAGGGTTGTAAAGTATGCAGAATTGCCTCAAAACCGCCGATGTTCTCTATTCCGAAAAGTGAAATCCACCGCTTATTTGCCGTAATCAAATTGCCGTTTTCATCAAAGCATCCACATGCGACAGGAAGCTGGTTCGATAATATATCAAGCGGGGTTTCGGGAGCTTTCGATGAAACGCCGTCGCATAACTTGCTGAAATTCAATATAATCACCTCAAGAATTTATTTATAGATTTACTTCTTTGAATCGTTCTTTCACTTCAAAAAACACATCCGCAATACGAGGATTAAATTGAGTTCCGGAACCATTCATAATAATACTTATTGCTTTATCTTTGTCAAAGGCTTTTTTATAAGGACGCTCGGAAGTAAGGGCATCATATACATCAACAATTGCCATTATTTGCCCCAAAAAAGGTATATCTGTCTTTGCCAGCCCTTTAGGATAGCCTTTGCCGTCCCAACGCTCATGGTGGGTTCCTACTATTATCCTGGCATATTGTAAAAATTCTACATCTTCTGTCAAGGCTGATATTTGGTCTATAACATATTCTCCCGCTGCACAGTGAGTTTTCATGATTTCAAATTCTTCATCCGTTAACTTTCCCGGCTTGTTCAAAATAATATCTGATATGGAGATTTTGCCCACGTCATGCAGTCGGGCAGATGAAATTAGCAAGTCTATATCCATATCTTTAAGTTCATCTGTATATACTCCTCTTTTTATCATCTCGGTTATCAATATCCGCATATAGGCTGATGTACGCTCTATATGGTCGCCTGTTGTCTTGTCCCGATTCTCAACCATGCTTGCCAAAACAGATACGATGCCATTTTGCAGAGTTTGAAGCTGGTTTGTCTTTTGCTGCAGCTGCGATGTACGCTCTCGAATAAGCTTGTCAATATCTAAATGAGTTTTAAGTCTGTTTATCAAGACCGGTGCTGAAAACGGTTTTGAGATAAAATCAACCACACCCAGCTGAAAACCGCGAACCTCAACAGAAACATCTGTCATGCTGGTAAGAAATATAACCGGAATATCTGTATGTACACTATTGGCTTTCAAATGACGCAATGCGTCAAACCCATCCATATCAGGCATTTCAATGTCAAGCAAAATTAAGTCCGGTATTCGTTTTTCTAAAATTGCAAACATCTTAGATGCTGACGGCATAGTCATAACTCTGTAGTGGTCTTTCAGAGCGTCCTTTGCCATAGACAAATTTATTTCGCTGTCATCCACCACAAAAATTGTTTTTTGCATCATATCACTCCATTTTGAAGTTTTCTTGACTATTGGTTGAGGTTTGTAAAATCTCATTTATAATGTGCGGCTCCAACAAAGGCAATTGCATTTTTGCTTATAAACATGAAAAATGCGACTGGAAGGTCAGCTTTAAGCCATTGTCCCACTCGCATAAGTTCAAAGATATCCTCGCCCATAACAGCGGCAATTGCCCCGAGGTCGGCGGCAACTTGAAGACATAGGACTATAGTAAGGCAATGATGCCCTGCGGGTTTAACATTACTGCTTAATTTTCAGGTCTTATCTTCTGCCTATATTAAATCTATCCGACAAGGCCGCAAGCATGCTGTACCGGCACATTATCTGAAGAAGCATTGCGGATGGATTCTTCCATATAATGATATTTCGGTTCTCCTACACCATCTCATTAGCATGCCGGATTAAAAATTATTGAGGACATCTTGATACCCATGATAAGCATACGCAGCAGCGTCTTGAAGCAGGTCATAAGAGCTGTGCGCTTGATTGCATAAGGTATTTCAACATATGCTATCCAAAGAAGTGCCGCATGAACGTGCAGCTGTTTAAGTGGTAAACTTACCATATTACATTGCTTAAAGGGATGATTCCGTTTATTTATATATACTATATTATATAATAACAAATATCGCAAGTCCAAGTTATGGATTGCTGTATTTTTATGGCCCGCATGATACCGTATTTCTTGGCATGGCGAATTATTATAAATATATCCTAAAAACAAATAAAAATTGGGCCATATCCAAACAAGGCCCAATTTTTGTTTTATTTGCCGACTATCTTATTCCGCCGGATTTAAGTTAAATGGTAATGTCCGGCAACTCTTATTCTTAAAGCACTTATCGAGGTGCATATACCGTAGGCTATGACCCATAAGTAAAGCTTGGAATATATTCTGTAATTTCTTCAGCCGGAGGCCGCCCGGGAATAGGACGCAGAACCTGTTCCGGCTGTTCATTTACGGAGAGTTCCGGAAGAGCAGGACGAGCCGGTAAGCTGTCATTAATGACATTAGGTGAAAAAATGACAGTTACCAATACACCGCTGAAAAAGGCGGATGGCGGAGCTTGGATATTCAAGAACACCGAACCATCATGTGCGGCAGCCGGACTTGCTAAATCATTTTGGATAAATTCGGATGAAAATGCGGCTACATGATAACCGGAAGCGGGTGTCGCCGTCAAACGAATTTGTGAAAGCTGCGGTACATACATGGTTCTGCCATCCTCCAAACCGGCGAAGGTAAAGCCAAGAAGTTCTGCAGTTATATATCCGCTGCCTGCGGCATCAACAGTTATGCCTACCAATGGCCCGGTTACGACCAAGTTTTTTTCTGCGTAAACATATTCGTTGACTTTGGCTGTTACTATAAGTTCTGTGTTAAGAGCAACAGTTTCAGCTACAGTAAGCAGGCCTCCTGTTATATCCACACCTTCGATGTCTGTAACAGACCATTCGATGGTATATCCATCAAGTATTACATGGCCATATTCATCAAATACAGTGGCTGTAAGCTGTTGATATCCGCCGCGCTCTACAAAAGGAATTCCTGTGATTTTAATGTCGGCAGGTGTAACGGCCATACCTACATATACAAATTTAACTTCCACCAGAATGCCACTTTGCAAGTCATATAAAGTAAATTCACTGGGAGCGGAAGCGCCGCCATCAAAGGTTTCGGATAGTGGTATTGTGCTGAATATCCAGTCATATACTTCCCAGCCTTCATAAGGAGAAGCTGCAAATAGAACATTGCTGCTGCGGCGTACAAGGTCGCCGCTTGTAATTTCCTCTTCTCCTACAAATGCTGAAATTGTGCCGCCTTCTTCGCTGTAAACCCCGAAGTATACCGGGAAATGCTCCCAAGTATCAAGGAATCTGACAGTTACATGATGGTCAAAGGACAAATTATTCAATGTAAAAGTGGGAAGATTGTTTTGACTGTTATCAAGGGCAGCAGGGGCAAATGAATCAAAACCTACAAAGGCAAGAGACCATGCTTCTACTCTGAAACCGGCTTCGGCTGTGCCATAGAACAAAATGGTGCTGCCTATAGGCACGGCATCTCCGCTTTGGATATATTCATAATATCCGTCGTTAACAATTCTTGCAAAGATTTCACCGCCAATTCCGTCAACGGCAAAAGTTACATTGCGGGTATCAACTTCAGCAATTTCCGGGGCAATAATTAAAGCTGTATCCTCAGAGATATTAGCGCCGAAGGTGGGAGGTGTGCCGCCGACACCATAACCCTCAATAGCACGAAATTGTATTGTGGCTCCCGGGAAGTTCGCCGGCAGATTAATTCCAATGAAAAACTCGCCTGTATCCCAGTCTATATTGCTGAATGAAGGAATTCTTTGCCATCCTCCGCCAAGGTTAACTTGTAGATTGATATAATAATAATCTTGTGCCCAATCCGGAGATTCTACTGTTCTTATGTCGTGGAGCAATGCCAGTTCATGCCCGGGGCTTAAAACCTGACCTTCGATGACGATTTGCTGCGCTTCGTCGCTTGGTTCAAAGTAGAGTGTATCTTCATCAAAGATGATGGTTGGCCTGTCAGAGGTAACAATGATTCTGTTATTATGTCCAAGAGGGCCGAAGAACGGGCTTGTGGGATGTTCAATGCGTACATACACATCGTAGATGCCATCAGGTACTACACCCAAGGAGGTATTTATTGTAATAAAGTTGGTAAGATGAATTTGCTGGTTTACAGGTATAGCTCCATGACTGCCCATGCGAAGCTCTAAGTCGTCATATACGATATAAAGAGCTGCAGGAACCGTGCCGCTGCCTTCCGAGTCGATGATGTGTATAAATGAAGAGGCTGTGTTGGATGCACTTAATGTAGAAACACCTGCCGGTATATGTCTATGTTCCGGATATGATTCATTCCAACGGATATGGCCGGAAACAATAGGACGCCTAACGCCGCTTTGTGTCATATCAACAGAGAATCTTTGAGAAACCTCTTGACTTTGGTTAAGGGCGGCAAAAGGCATAACGATTTGATGTGTGCCGTTTGTGAAGGTGATGACGCCTTCAAAATAGGTATTGAGGGCTGCTGTATTGTCAAATGTTATATAAGGTGCAAAGGCTGTATCATTAGGACCAACAACTTGAGGCAAGCCCCAGCCAATGGCAGCTCCTGCTGAATTGCCATTAAAAACGATGGATTCTACATTCCATGTTGCGCCGCCAATATTATGGAAAGTAAGAGGTATTGGGTCGCTTTGCCCTGCAACAGCACCGAAGGAAAGAGAAGACATAGTCGCATTTTCCAGCCAAATTTGGTTGGATGCCGTGCCGCCATGAGGAACATCATGAGTCGTAGTGGCGAAAGTGCTGCCAATAGTAAACATATTATACGGACTTACAAAGCCTGCACCCACATTAAATACAGAATAGAAGGGTCCTCCGTTTGCAGCTTGTACAACTGCGGATGGTGTGCCTGTAAGGGGTACGGCTGTGTTCATCATGCGGGCCTTTACTTCATGTGGAGGCATATCCGGGTTTGAGCTAAGAAGCAGAGCCGCAATGCCCGCAACGGCAGGAGAAGCCATTGATGTGCCTTGGGAAGATGAAAAGGCATAGTGATGATATTCTGATGGGCCGGGTGTTGCGCTTGAGTTAATTATGAAAGAAGGTACGGTGGATACAATGCCTGAGCCGGGAGCTATAACATCCGGACTGATATAATGCGTGACGGATACAGGGCCTCGGGCGCTGAAAAAGCTTATATTATCAGTTAATGGTGTATAGGAAAGTTCTCCGCCTAAAACAGAGATTTCACCGGAGGAGAATTGGGCACCAAATAAGGGCAGATAAATATTTTGTATGATAAAGTTTGGGATGACATTGGCGCCGCCGAATCCGGCTGTGGTCATAGTAAAGCCGGGGTGGAACAGGCTGTTTGTAGAGCTTATGGGTTGATTGTCAACAACCATCCAGGCGGATGCATTAAGAGCTTTAGCAACAGCGCGCATGTCTGTAAAATCAAATCCCCTTTGGAAAACAGCTATTTGTCCTGTAAGGTCTTCGCCGTCAAGGTGTGTGTTAATTAGGTAGTCGATAAAGGGGGTAAAACCGGGCATACCTAAGCTTGGCATACCAACCAGATTGCCAAGGAAAGTATACTGTGTTATATATCCAAGGCTATCAAAATCCAGGATGAAAGATTGACCTACAAGTCTTGAATATACAGGCGAACCGTTAATCAGCACTTCGCCGCCCAGCATAGAAATGTGACCAATGCCGCCGCGCTGACCGGCACCAACAACAATTGATAATGGCGCGGATGACCCGGGAACGCCCAGACTACCTACATTGTGAGCACCGGCGTTACCGGCGGCGATAACTACTGTAATGCCGTCCAATACAGCCAAATTTATAGCTTGTCCAAATGGGTCAAATGCCAAATTTACATCAGCACCCAAAGACATGTTAATAATGTCAACACCTTCTGCATGGGCCGCTTCAAAACCGCTGACAATGATTGCCCATGGGGTTGAGCCGGAAAGCACACGGAAGTGATAAAGCGTGGCGTAAGGTGCAATTGCGGCTATAGAACCGGCAACATGAGTACCGTGGCTTGTGGCGCCAAAGCCGGTAAATCCGGACTGATGAGGGCGTCTTTCCATGATGTCATTGGGGTCAACAGCACTTCCGGCACCCAGAGCCGGGTTGACGGGGATGAAGTTTTGGCCGCGCTGCCTGCCCAATTCTTCATCAAAAGAGCCTGCAAAAACGGGATGCCAGTAGTCTATGCCTGTGTCAAGCACGGCTATGCGCAGACCATATCCCGGACGGTCAATACCTTGTGCATAAAGCATGTCCCAAACTTGCTCAATCTGCATAGTGTAGAGGGCTTCTGCCATGAAAAAATCAATAGGATTTTCCCGTTGCAAAGGCGGAGTTATCTCGGATGCTTGAACATCAAGTGCAATGGTTCCCGAATTTTGAGGTGTGCTTACTCTTCTTTCGTCGGAGTGAGTGCCGGAGTTTAGTTGTATTTCCAATTCACCGGCAGTATAAAAGCGAGGGGCGGGAGAAACGGCAAATACACCTTCAAGAGATGCAAGGCTCTCTAAAAGATTAGCAGAAACTGTCATTGTTACTCCGTTAAACAAAGAGTGATGCTCTGATGTAATATGAAAACTACCTGCGCTGAAAGGAACAACAAATGAATTTAATTGCTGCCGGAAAAGGGTGTGTGCTTCCAAAGCGACAGCTTCATAATTGCCCAATGTTCTTCTGCCGTTACCGGGGTCTTGTTCTCCTAAAAGACGTAAAGACGTGGCAGAAGGTGTTACAAAGGTTACAACGATTTCGACCATTTCGCCCGGGTCGCCGGAGAGGGCAAAGTCACCTTCAAAACCAACAACGCCCAGGGTTTCACCCAAAGTATAGGTCAAAATTTCCAATCTCTGTTCGGCATCAAGAGCTAATTCGGCATCAAGAGAGGTTATTTCCTGCTCTCCAAAAATGCGGGAATTTTCACGTCTTTGGCCCAACACAGACTCTTGCGGCAAAGAAATTTGCAATTCTTCACCAATTACATAATCTTGTTCATATGTAAGCTCTAACAACTCAGCTTGAACCACTTGGCTAAACAGCGACATGGTCAAAAGAACCGCCAGAAAACTTGACAAGATTCTTGGTGCAATCTTCTTTAATCTTTGCATATTCATTTCCTCCTTTATTTTCCAGTTGCTTTTAATTTCATTTTTATGTATTAACAGACCATATGTGTGCACCCACATAACATGTTAACAATAAATTAAATCAATTATAAACAAACTGGTAAAAATTAGTAAAACCATCATAACATTTTAAGCTTGTCCCGTCAAGATAAATTTTGGCTGTTTTTAACTATTTTGTAAAAGTTTTATATATAGAGGTAAATCACGCAAATAATATTATGCAAATATTTAGGTGTCCAATCAGGATTTATTATATTTATTAATCTTTTGAAAACCTTTAGATTGCTTGATTATAATACATTAACGCGCATGCTCTTAATAAAAAAATCAGCCGTTCATTCAAAAAAGGTTGATTTTTTACTTTGTGACAGTTTACAAAAACTATAGAGCTGTTTTTAACTCAATAGTAAAATTTTAATGATAACAATATAACATGCTGTCCAAAACATATCCTTTAATTCCGCTTGCTTAAATTGCGCTCAAATTCTTCTATAGCAGCTTTATAGCCGAATTGTAAAAAATTTTCAAAAAGTATTGACAATATTTATATATATTAGTAAAATATATTGTAAATGGATAATATTGGTTATAGGACCGGAATATATGAATTGGATTCAAAAATCTAGATTTATTTTGTAATATACTTTTATTTTATAACATCATGTTTACAATATGAAGCATTTAGTTTGCGTCATTTTGAGAAGGGGGGGATGAAAAAGAAAAGCTCGTAATTTAAGGATGTAAGTTACAAAAGTAAAATCTTGGAGAGGTGGTGGTGCTTATCAGAGATAAGTCACATACGGCAGAAGAAAATAGTTGACCTGTTTAAAAGAAAGGAGTGCTGTACAGACATGAAAAAACGACAAATTAAGTTTGCAACCGGCTTACTCGCTGTTCTATTGGCGTTTGTTATGGTTGTTCCTCCGGTTTTTGCGGCTCGTATACCGGAAAGAAATGAAGAGCCGTCTTATTCTTTAAGTGCTGAAACATATGTAAATGCAGCAATGGAAGTTACGCAGGACGATGAATTTACTATTTCTGACGAAACTTCGGTTTCAAATGAATTTGCGGTTTTAAACGGATTAATCAATCCCACTCCGGAATTTACGGGAGTATTTGGCTTTGATGGCCTCTATGAAATTACTGACTTCAACGAAATCGTTGAAATTACCGTACAGTTTGCTGTACCTCCTGCCGTAGCCCTGCGCCATATAGAAAGACTTGGGATGACACAGCAGTTTAACGACCTTGGCAATAACCCTGTGGCTCGTGCGCTTTCGGCTCATGACGCCTTTGCACAGGAATTGGGACGCATAGGCATTGATGCTGAAAGAGCAATTTTTGCCAGCAACTATCAGCTATTTAATGGCGTTTTTATGCGTGTTCCCGGAAATATGATAGGACAAATTGCGGAGCTTCCAAGCGTAATAGCTGTATTTCCCAATATTCGCTTTGAAATTCCTGATGTAGATGAATTTGAACCGGTAATCCTAGAACATGTTATGAGAACCGCTTCAAATGTCCCTGATTTCCACCCTGACTTTATGCGCGGAAGCCGCCAACTCTTCAATACTGATTACATACACAACCAAATGGGCATTACAGGCCGCGGCGTGACAGTGGCTGTATTGGATACCGGTTTGCGGCATGACCATGATGTTTTTGCCCATTTAATAAATCCCGAAACGGGCATGGTTCCCGGCTGGTGCTTCCTTACCAATACCTACAACACATGGGAGGGCGTTGGAACGCCGCATCCGGGCTGGGCGGCCAACGACTGGCACGGTACCCACGTTGCTGCCGGTGCTGTGGCTGTAGCTCCCAACATCAACCTTCGTGTATATCGTGTACTTGGCAATCATTCTAACAGCGGGGCTTTCCATGTACTTACAGCCGGTGCTGAAGCAGCCTGGGAATCTTCTGATATTATGAATCTTTCCCTTGGTGTTCAGGCGGTAAATGATATGACTACCGATATATTTGACCCTCTTTTCGGCCCTCTTCACGTAGCCCTAAACCTTGCTTCCATAGATGGCGTGGTTGTTGCCCAGGCTATTGGCAACGGCGGCGGCGGTACATTGGGTTCTAACATCACATCTCCTTCAAGCATAAGCCTTTCCCTTGGTGTAGGCGGACAAACATTGGGTAATCAGTTTTCTGCAACAGGTGAACCCGCTTCGAATGATGACGTACATGCAGTTTCTTCCCGCGGCCCAAGCCGTGCAGGTCACATCAGGCCTGACCTGCTTGCCCCTTACAACACATTTGCTGCAGGCTCCGGAAGCCCCAATCAATACAGGTCAGCGGGCGGCACATCCATGTCTGCTCCTCAGGCTGCCGGTGCTGCGGCTTTGATGCTGGAACAGAACCCGGGAATGAATGCATTTGAAATTCGTGCAAGAATGATGAATTCTGCTGTTCGTCCGGCCGATTTAACAATACCGCAAATAAGCGCCAATGCCACGGGCGCAGGACGGCTTCGGCCAATCGAAGCCCTTAATACCACCGCCTATGCTGTGGTATACACAACCGTACCTTTGGGCTATATTGCCGGTCAAGGCGAGGTATGGGTTGAGAATCCGCAGCCAATGGGTTCGCTTAACTTTGGGTTTATTGAAGCTATGGAAAGTGCTGTTTTGCCGGTTGTTGTCTACGACAGTCCAAGCAATGCAGGCTGGTCTTATGAATGGGCAATCTATTCTTCTAACATTGGTGCCGTAAATATTACCAATTTTGAAGGCGCGGAGCTTGTTGTGATGCAGACAGGCGCAAACACATTTAATGTACAAATGGTTTTTTCTCAGCCTGCAACTGCGCAAAATGTAACGCAAAACTTCACCGGCTTCTTTTATCTTACCTATAATGGCAGTGAAGATATAACCATCTCTATGCCTTTTGCCGGAAGAATGGACTTTATGGAGCCGCATTTGGAAAGTTTCAGCGTAAACCGCAGCGAAATGAATCTTTTTGGCGGCAACTGGGTAGCTACCACCAACGGATTTTTCCAAGTACCTCATGAATATATAGTATACCGTGACGGTGAATACTTTACATCCGGAACAATGACGGGCAATGCCAGAACCAGAACCACAACCATTGAAATCCCGCAGAACAACACCGGTATTGATCAAGTATATGTGATGCATGTGCCCGCCTTGGAGGGCGAAAATAACTATGCCCCGCAAACCCTGCTTGTAGTCGGACATCACCCCGGCTATGCGCGGATTACCGTCATGGACTCGACCAACACCAATAATCCCAACTTAGCAGCCTTTGACTCTACATTGGAAGCCATTGGGATATGGAGTGCCGGTGACATTAATGTTTATGATATGTTTGATTTTCATGTGCCTAATGTAGAAAATTGGGATAACTGGCAGGCCTATCGATTTGTAGATGAGGGCGAAGGTTACATACTGGCAGGCACGCATCAATTATTCTGGTGGAGATGGGGTTTTGGCGTCCAAATTCCATTCTGGGGCGAGTATACTTTCACTGCCGACACTCATTATATTATAGAGTTGCTGACTGTTGGCCATCCGCTTTGGCACGGTCTTGGCACCTACAGAATAACTGTTGTACCGGAAGAATCGGAACTTCATAACTTTACTGTCAACCGCCATGAGATGAATATGTTCGGCGGCAATTGGGTGGCTGCAGTTGAGGGATTTTTCCTTGAAGATGAACTTGAGTATGTAGTATATCTTGACGGCGCATATTTTACATCCGGTATAATGACGGGCGGCTTGATGGAAAGAACCGCTGTTATTGCAATCCCGCCGAATGAAACCGGAAATAATCAGGTCTTTGAGATACGCTTACCTTTCTTTGAAGGGCACGCAAACTATGCACCGCAAACCCTGATTGTTGGCGGAAGCCATCCGGGTTTTGCCCACATTACCGTCATAGATTCTACAGGCAACGCCAATGTTAATATGGCAGCCTTTGACTCTACCCTGGAAGCTATTGGTGTTTGGGATAGAACAAACAATGTCAATATATTCAACAACTTTGACTCTCATGTACCTGCTATAGAAAATCCGGATAACTGGACTGACTACCGTTTCGTGGACCAGGCAGAAGGTCAAATTATGGCCGGTATACACCAGTTATTCTGGTGGACCTGGAACCAATGGGGTGCCCAAATTCCATTTTTTATTGAACACGCCTTCCGAGCCGACGGACATTATATTATAGAGCTGCAGACCGTTGGTAACGGGAATAACAATGGCACTTACAGAATACTTGCGGCAGAACAGCATCTTGAAAGCTTTACTGTTAACCAGCGCACAATGAACATGCTTGGCGGCAATTGGATAGCTACCGCCAATGGTTTCTTTGACGAGGATGTTGATTTCGTAGTATACCGTGACGGCGAATACTTCACATCCGGCATAATGTCAGGAGGTCTGCTGTCCAGAACTGCTGTAATTGCCATACCGCAAAATGACACCGGCATCAAGCAAGTATACGAGATTCACCTGCCACTATTTGAGGGCAGCGCAAATTATGAACCGCAGACACTTATTGTAAATGCCGAAGTTGGCTTTGCAAAAGTAACTTTTGCAATCGGCAGCCCGTTTGGTACCGGCGACGGCGGAGGTTACATGATGCTTCTTGACAGCGAAAATAAACCGCATGCTAACAACTTCGACAACTACAACATCTTCCTGCCTTCAAACGCTTATCAAGGTATACCGATTCCTGCTAACGGCAGTTATTCTGTCTTTATACCTGGGGGTGTGTACGCCATTCATACGGGTAATTGGTTTAACAACTCGGTTTGGGCTTATGACATTCTTAGATGGAATGACTTTGAATTTGCCGCCGGATACCATTACCACTTCCAGAGATTTGTCAGCGGCAGTGATAATATGATACTTACCGTCACGCCAATGCAACAAGTATATTTTGGCGCTGTTGATGATTATGGCGGAGTTGTTACCGCTTTTTCCGGCGGTAACGAGATTCAATCCGGAGATTGGGTAGATAGAGGTTCTGAAGTAACCTTTGCGGCCAATCCTCACTTGGGCTATGAAGTGGGAACATGGAATATGGACTTCTTGTTCGAGCTGGGCGCGAACAGTAATCAAGGAAGGGCTATGCCTCTTAGCGTGCCAACGACTTTGACGCTGAACAATTTAAACTTTGATGTATATATCCAAGTGGAGTTTAACCGTTTAGAACGCTGGATTGAAGAGATTGTAATAGAAGACCATGACGATGAAGTGCACCAGGGAAGTTCACTTCAATTTGATTACACCGTGTTTGACCAGCTTGGCATTGAATACGAGGGTGACTATGAAGTGGTATGGACAACAAGCAATATACCCGGTGCAGCAATTAATCAAAATGGCTTGCTTACTGTGGCAGCAAATGTTCCTGTAGGCACAGAAATCAACATAACTGCCTCTGTATCTGACATGGATATTTTCGACACCACTACCGTCACAGTAGCTCCGGAACTTCTCTATGTATACTTTGGAGAAGCATACGGGGCAGGAGGTACAGTTACCGCATATGTTAACAATATTGAGATTCAAAGCGGTAATCAAGTACCGCGAGGCTCTGCCGTTACCTTTGTGGCCACACCGGACCCATGGCACTTTGTCTCCGGATGGAATATAGAACCTCTGGTTATTAACGAAGCAGTGAACAGGCAGGCGCAGCAAACTTTCATTATAAACAACCTTCAAATGAATTTGCGTATGCAGGCGGAATTTACGCGGACTGCTCCGTTTGCATATGAAGTTGTGATAGAGCCGTTTCAAATTGAAGTAAACCAGGGCGGCTCTAAAGAATTATCGACCACTGTGCTTGACCAATTCGGCGATATTTTTAATGCAGACATTGTATGGTCTGTCTCTGATATTCCGGGAGTTGATATTGACCAAAACGGCATGCTTACAGTTGGGCTGCTTGTACCGGCCGGTACCGAAATTGCCATAACAGCGGCAGTTTACGGTCTTCCTGATGTTTTTGATACTGCAAGTTTGTTTGTTATGCATAATCCTGTAGCCTACGAAGTGGTGCTGACTCCCGGAGAGGTTGTAATGCCAAGAAATAGCAGTTTCGATTTTGAAGCGGTTATTTATGACCAATGGGGTTTTGTCTATGAAGGCACTTTATTGTGGTCTGCTACTAATATTCCGGGTGTGGCCATTGACCAAAACGGTCGGATTTCAGTGGCACTTACTGTACCTTTGAATACCGTTATAACTGTAACGGCCGCATATGGTGAGCTTTATGCCGAAGCCGCAGTAACCTTAGAGGCGGCAAATTTTACAGTGATTTTTGGTGACAACTCCCCGGGCGGAACCATTACCGTTACTGCTAACGGCAATGCAATTATAAGCGGCGACGGTCTTCCGGAAGGAACTACCCTTGTTGCCACGGCAACGCCTGATATTGGGTTTATGTTTGCCGGATGGGACATAGATTTATTCAGTTTCGGAGTAAACATGCACAGTTTTAGCATAACGATAAACAATCTTGTTTCCGATTTGCACATAAACGCCCACTTTATTCCTAATGACAGTGGCCCTGTTTTGACACTCCTGGATTTTAATGCACTGAATGAAGCAATTGCGGATGGGCAGGCCATAGAGGCATTTGGACCAAATTCTATACCGCGTGTATTGTGGACATCGTTTAGAAATGCATTAACGGAAGCAATGGCAATACGCGACAATATAAATGCTACACAAGTACAGGTTGATGCGGCAGCAAATATTCTTAGGGGAGCGATTAATAACCTTTCAAATTGATTGCTTTTATCAAGCGGCATCATAACATTCTAAATAAAAAATCGGCCACTTTGTTTAAACAAGGGCCGATTTTTTATTGTATTTGGAAAAATCGTAGCTGGCTTGTGAAAAACTCTGCCAATCATAGGCGCATGATATAGAACAAATAAGACAATTATCATTGCCACAAACTCAGCTTTATTAACGGCATTCAAAAGAATGTGAACATTCTTGGAGTGAGCTTTAGAATATGGAGCGAAATTTGCTATTGACAAGCCAAAAAACTTATGCCATACTGAATTAGTGAAAATAGAATAGAGTGTGTCACATAAGCCGAGGGTAGTCTCGGAGAAATTGCGGAATGGGGTGAAAATCCCCGCGAGCGGGTCACTGTGATGCGGTACGGGAAAAAGATGCCGTTGCCGATAAGTCAGATACGCTATGTGATACATCGTTAGCTGCCCCGAACGGAGCAATGTTTTGAAGTGATTTCAAGCGCATTTTATATAAACATGCCCGTTGTTGCAAACAAGGCATGTTTTTTATTTTTCGGGGTAAATTTTTAGGAGGTGATGCTGGGATTGAAAAGAAAGATAAGCAAGGTGTAGACACATCTAAAGAAACGGAAACAAGCCTTGCAAAACAGGAGAAAAAGCTGATTGAGCTGATACGGGGACTCGACTACGGCGAGTTACATATAACTGTAAAAGGCGGGTTGCCTGTCCATGCCGAGGAAATTAAGAAATCAATAAAACTGTAAAGTACAGGCAAGTCCTGTCACCACGCCTAAACGAACGGAAAAACCGAAGGTGCTGATAATGTTGCAATCCTTATTTTTATGGATTGCGGTATTAAAGCGACTTCGGTTTTTGTTTTTTGGTATGACAAAAGATTTGCTGTCATGAAAGGAGTATTATTTTGCACAAAACAAATATTAAGTCACAATTTTTTGCAGTAATGCTGGCTTTGATTATGATTTTTGGTCTTATGCCCGCACCTGTGTTTGCGGAAGCTGCCGACGATTATGCAGACTCGGAAAGTTATAATGACTATGAAGATTTTAGTTATGAAGAGCCCGGCTCTGAGGGCTACGACAATACTGAAGTTAATGATGACAATACTTTAGACATAGGATTTGTCATTCCGGAAAATCCCGCGGAAGAAAATTATATTGATGTCAGTTATCTTTTAGAACTCATTTCTAAAGCGCAAGCCCTTGACCAAGGCAATTTTACGGTGGCAAACTGGACTGCGCTGCAACTCGCTATACTGGAAGCAATAATTGTACATGATGATTCAAATGCTACTCAATTGCAGATTGATGAATCAATAGCCAATTTACGCAGATTGATGGATGCAGAATCTCATGTTAATACGGAAGATTTGACCGCTGTCATTGCAGAAGCGAAAAGCCTTAATGAAGAGGATTATACTCCCGAAAGCCGGGCAGTTCTGCGGCTTGCGATTTTAGAAGCGATAATGACCCTTGATAACATAGAGGCAAATCAGGCTGAGATTGATAAAGCCGCAAGAGATTTGCGTGATGCTCTGCATGACCTTGAGAAGTTAGTTTCTATAGCTCCTGCATCAGATGAAACCATTACAGTATTTATTACCTTCGAGGGCTATAATCTTGGGCATGGCTTTTACATTGAACCTGCTGCGGTAACGGTTCCGGTTGGTTCTGCGGCGGCTGATGTTACAATTGCCTTTCAAAATGAAAACCCTCACCTTGGCCGTATGCCTGACTGGGTTACACATCGAGGCGGCATGGCATCCGGATTTTATATGGAGGGTATTCGAGGGTTTAACAGGGGCTTTGTAAATTTGCCCCCTTATCTTGCAAACAGAACCCCGTGGGTAAACAGTTTCAATTGGAACGATGTCGTAGAAGGCGGCGACCTTCTGGAATTTCATTTTACTTCCACATCAGGCTGGATGATTACTGTTAACCATACCCTGCTTCCTGTTGGTGCAGGTTCTTGGATTGTTAATGACGGTGATGTAATACGCTGGCAGTTTACAGTATATGGCCTGGGTGCAGATGTTGGTATAAACAGCGGTTGGGGCAATGCGCCGCCATTCATTATGCAAGACAGGACGGCATTGATACGTGCATTGTTTGCCCCCAATATAACAGCATCTGCCAGAAATGCTGCATTAGCTATCAGTATAAATCCGCTTGCTACAGAAGAACAAATTTCTTGGGTCACAGAATTGCTGTTAAGCGGTGATGAGGCGCCTGCAAGTATGCCTGCTTCAATCGACCTCGTGATACCATCAAACGTATTTAGAGGTTCTAACGAATTTTCGGCACAAGTACTTGGAGAATTAGGAGAAGTAATTTCAGGTCAAAATATTGTAGTCACCATTGAGCAAGGCGGCATAAATCCTGTAAATATTCATCCTGATACTGTTATAAATAATGGCGTGTTACATATTTCTCCTGCTCAGGAATTAGGTACAATCGCTCTGCGGGCAGCTTCGGGAGAATTGAACACCGTAGTGAATGTAACCATTGCCAGACCTAATATAACTACGGTAGGCGCACAAAGCAGAACGGTTTTACAAGGCGATACCCTTGATTTGCCCCTAAATGTTACGGGTAATATAACTGGCTTTAGAGTTGAGTGGCACACGCCTGCTGTTGGTGATGTTGTGTCTGAAAATCACATAACGGCTATTATCTCTAATAACGGAACAGGATATGGCGCACATGCTGTAACTGTTCGCGGCGACCTTGCCACCCAAGGAACTGCTATAATTACTATGGCAAGGCTTGAGGCCAGGTTAATTGATGAAGTGAGCGGAAATGTTGTCCATGCAGTACATTACAATATCAGAGTTACACCTGTACCCACAGGACTGATAATATTACCCGAAAATGTGGATAGAGTACTTACACAAGGCACCACGCTTGCCCTGCCTGTGATGCTATACCCGGAATATTCTGTTATTACAGGATTTACAATCGCAAGAACCATAGAAAATACAAGCGTTGCAACGATTCCTGTAACCGGCGCACTGTCTGTAAATGCAACTGCTGCGGGCGCAGGAACAACAACAAGCACTGCGCAGCTCATGCGGGACGGTGTGCCCGTTGGCGACCCTGTTACTTTTAATATTACCGTAAACGCCTTGTCAGGTTTGCATATTTTGCCGGCCAATGTTAACAGGACGGTGGTTGAAGGTGCAGCAGTAACCATGCCTGTGCAGATAATGCCCGGTAATGCGGCAATTACAGGCAATACCATTATTCGCGCCTCAAGCGACACATCAATTGCGACAACCGCAACAGGAAACGGCCTGAGCATTAATGCAACAGGTGTTAGGGCAGGAGAAATCACAATCTCTGCACAATTATCACGCGGCGGCAATAATATAGGCGAGCCTGTATATTTTAATATTACCGTAACGCCTGTGTTGGCGCGTATATCTGATGAAAATATTAGTATAGATGCCGATGACCAAACCACATTAACCGTTGCACAAAATGTTACAACACTTTTAGGCGTAAATCGCTTTGTTCGGTGGGAATCTTCCGATGAAAGCATTGTCAGCGTGCAAAACCATACTGCTCCAACAAATGCCGCAACGGCTAATATTACGCTGAACAACGAGATAACGGCTGTTTCGGCAGGTACTGCAACTGTCACAGCGCAATTAATAGGAGGGACAGCAGCAAACAGAACCCCCATAGGCACTCCCATGACTTTCGCGGTGACAGTGGGCATTGAAACTTCCGATAAAGATGATTTAAACAACATAATTTATAAAGCTGAAGGATTAATACAAGCAAACTACACTCCGGCAAGTTGGGCGGTATTGGAAACAGCACTGGCAAATGCCATTGAAATACGTAATAATGCGGGTGCTGCACAAGAGCAAGTTAACGAAGCGGTGGCTGCACTTTGCACGGCAATAGATGCCCTGGAGCAAGCAGATTCGCCTTTAACGGCTGCTCAAGCGGCTGCGTTAATCGAATTGCATAATTTCACTCCGCAAGTCCAAGCTTGGAACGGTACTGCGGCGAATACCCGTAATGTGCTGATAGCTTCTGTACGCACACAAGTTGAAAGTTTAGTTGGGCATAGAGGAATTACAGTTACTAATTTAACACCGTGGCCTAATAACTTTGTAACCTTACCAAATCCCGCCGCTGGCGGAAATGCGCCTGCATACCGCCGGTTTAGAGCCGCCTTCAACGATGGCGGGCCTACAACTACAGCAGACTTCTATGTTAATGTAGAGTTTTTGCATCAAGCAGCGATAAGTATCCGCGTAATGATGGCGATGCCTCAATTGGGCGGAGCCGTGGCCGCAAATTCAACAGTACAATTTAATGCGGAAATTGAACCTGCGGCAATTCCTCAAAATGTCATATGGAGCGTCGCCGGACATGAAAACGCTCAAATAAATGAAAGCGGTATATTAAGCATAGGCGAAGTTCCTTTGGGCTATAAGCTTGTAATAACAGCCACAAGAGTTGCAACGGCGGGAGATTCTGCTCAAATATATGCTGAATTTACTGCCGCAGTATCTGATAGTTTAACCGAATGGGTAGGCAGCGGCACAGAGTCTAATCCGTTTTTGATTAGCAGTGCAGAAGAGCTTGCCCTCGTAGCTTTCAGAGTAAATGACCCAAACAGCAATTCAGACTTTAGAGGCGCACATTATAGGCTGACTGCAAGCATAACTTTAGATGCGTACTGGGAGCCGATTGGAGTAGCTGTCAATCCCGCAATTATAACTAATGCGAACATTCGCACTCCTGAGTTTGAAGGAGTTTTTGACGGCAATGGACATACCATTACTTTTGCGCATGGCTCTCGGGCATTGTTTGGAGCCATATGGTTTAATACAACAATACGCAATCTAAATATTTATGGGCCATATATAGCAGATAACGGCCTAATATCCGGAACCAGCGCAACCATGCCTTTCGGCAACCAAACTCATCCTGTTATTGATAATGTCAGAATATTGTCGGGAACAACCATAAGAAGGTCAGGTTTTGCAGGAGAAGACGGCCTTAGGGCTTTCCAGCTTGACATACGCAACAGCACTGTCGAAAAAGGGGTTAGAATAGGCTGGAGTGTAGATGCTGATGCGCCTTTTGAGCAAAGCATCGGGTATAACAGAGGGTCTGCGGGTGTAGGGCCGGGCGTTGGCTCGTTTGTTAGCGGTTTAGCCGGATTTATTACAAACAGCGTAAGTTATGCCACAGTATATGGTCAAAATAATGTCGGCGGTCTTGTGGGGTACAAAGCGCAGTCAATGCGTTTCTTTGAGGTAGAAAATTCACATTTCCACGGCACGGTTATTGCCACAGGAAATCATGCAGGCGGAATAGTTGGAGCAGGATATGGCTATGGCCTTGCGGGTTTTATGGCAGCTCCTAATTCGCCCGGTGCATCTATTCGCAACAGTACGGTTACAGGAAGTATTACAGGTAATGACTTTGTAGGGGGCATAACGGGGGCTGAATTTGCTAACCAAATGTGGTCTACAGGTACTGTTGCAGGCCCGCAGCATATTGTTACGAACAATCATTTTAGCGGAAATATAACAGCTACAGCAGCATATGCAAGAAATATAGGCGGCATATTCGGATATATACGCTCGCTTAATCGTAATAATGTAATTTTAGGCAATACTTTCACGCAAAATAGCGGTGCGGCAAGAGGCATAGGACATGTAACGCTGGTTGATACGATATATGCTAATCCAACGGCTATAGCGGGAACAACATATTTTACAACACAAGGAACTGCCGCACGAAACCCTGTGCCTCCCGGGTTCGGCGGAATAAGCAGACGTAATTATTACCGCAGTGATGACCCGCTTGGGACGGATGCGGATGCATTGGCGCAAATGGTTACATCATCACTTACGAACCTAACAGCGGCAGAAGCGGCGGCACTGATTTCTTCGCATAACTTCGGCACTGCGGTGCAGCCGTGGCTGGATACCGGGCAATGGACCTCTGCCGGAGATACTCGTAATGCGGCGATAGCTGCTGTGCGGGCAGAAGTTGAGGGGCTGGTTGGCGTAAGAGGCATTACAGTTACAAATGTACGTCCTTGGCCTGATAACTTTGTTGCACTGCCAAATCCTGACGTGGGCGGCTCTGCTGCAACGAATAGAACATTTAGAGCCACTTTTAATGATGGAGGCCCTGCAACTGTTGCGGATTTTACAATAGACCTTGAGTTTTTGCACGCAGCGGCAACCGACATCACTATAAGGTCTGCAATGGTTCAGCCTGTTGAGAATGTTGTTGCCGCCAATACAGCAACAAGGTTTAATGCCGACGTTGCACCTTTGGGAATACCTCAAAATGTTACATGGAGAGTTACCGGACACGCAGAAGCTTCGATTAATGCCGACGGAATATTAACTGTGGGAGCAGTTCCGATTGATACTCAACTTACAATTACAGCGACAAGAATAGCGACACTGGGCGACGCAACTCTGCTTTCCGGCACGCTTATTGTCACGGTAGTCGAGCATCTTTCCGAATGGGCGGGAAGCGGTACCGCACAAGAACCATTCTTGATTAGTAATGCGGCCGAACTTATGCTTTTAGCTCATAGGGTTAATGTCAGCCCTATCCCTGCCAATAATTCGGGGGCAGGAGCCGGTGCGTTTGCCGGTGTGCATTTTAGAGTAACTGCCGACATTCAATTGGGAAACGATTGGCAGCCGATTGGAACGCCTTTTGTTGCCGCGGCTTGGGTTAATCCAAACCAGCATCAAGGCACTTCTTTTGAGGGAATATTTGACGGCGGCGGACACACCATACGTTTTGCGCACGGCTCACAGCCTTTGTTTGGTGCTGTATGGCATAATGCAGAAATCCGAAATATTAATATCTATGGCCCGTATATAGCCGGTCATGGCTTAATAGCAGGTGTTGCAGCACAATTTTCTTTTGGTACATCTGCGTATGTTCTTATTGATAATGTTAGAATACTTTCCGGTACAACAATAAGGGGCTCGGGCTTTGCCGGCACTGATGGTTTTAGGCCTCAACAGCTTGACATCCGCAACAGCACAGTTGAAGCCGGTGTTAGAATTGGTTTTGATGCCGCTGCTAATGTACCTTTCGACCAAAATACCGTGTATTTTGCCAGCACCGCAGGAACCGGACCCGGCGTTGGCTCTTTTGTCAGTGGTTTGGCGGGGAGCATTACTAACAGTGTAAGCTATGCCACGGTGTACGGACATCCCAATGTGCGTAATGTGGGAGGGCTTGTTGGATACAAGCAGCAGTCAATGCGTTCTTTCTTGATAGACAACTCCCATTTCCGCGGAACAGTTAATGCACCGCAAAGTTTACATGTAGGCGGAATTTTGGGAGCAGGCTATGACAGCCCCAATCAGCGTAACTCTGCACCTCATTGGCAGCTTGTCGGTTCTTGGGCTGCAAATAATTCACCGGGAGAAAATATACGCAACAGCACTGTCACGGGCACTGTCATAGGTTATGACTTTGTTGGCGGCATAGTAGGAGGAGCTTTCGGCAACCAAATATGGTCTGATGGCGGCAGCGGCGCTCATCATTTCCATGCACCCGGCCCCAATATGCCGGAGCATAATGTGATAAATAATCATTTTAACGGAACATTGACAGCAACACGCACAGACACACGCAATATAGGTGGGATATTCGGATATATACGTTCGCTTAACCGCAATAACAATATTAGCGGCAATACATTTACGGCGGGAAGCGCCGACAGAGGAATAGGGCATGTATCCATAATTGACACGATTCATTCTAACCCTACCGCTATTGCCGGGACAACCTATTTCAACACCCAAGGCAGTAGTCCCGGCGCTGTGGCCGGATTTGGTTTAGGCGGGTTTGGAGCGGGCGCAGGCAGAGCAGATTATTACCGAACGGATGACCCATTAGGAGCAGATTTGGATGCTCTGGTGCGTGTAGTTGGCACAATTGTTGTGCCTGTTGACAGAAATGTGCTTAATTTGGCTATTGCGTCGGCAGAATTGCGTATTGAAGATAATTACACACCAAATTCATGGACAGCAATGCAAATGGCTCTTATATCGGCGAGGTCTGTGCGCAATGATGCCGATGCAACGCAAGTAGAGGTTGATACTGTAGCTGTTATTTTAAATTCTGCTGTTGCCGCACTTGTGCCGCGGGCCGATGCAACTATGCTTAATGCGGCTATATCGGCGGCGCAAAGCAGGGTTCAAGCCAACTACACTGTTGCAAGCTGGAACGCAATGCAAACACAGCTTATAATAGCCATAAATATCCGTAACAACGTAAATGCTACGCAAATAGAGGTCAACAATGCTGCGAATAACTTAAACGCAGCAATAAATGCTCTTGCTGCGGCGCCTATTGTTAACATAGCGGCACTTAACAGCGAAATTACACGAGCCGAGGGACGAGTGCAAGCCAATTACACCGACGAATCATGGTCAGCAATGCAGGCTCAGCTTGCTTTCGCAAGAAGTGTGCGCAACAATGCAAATGCCACACAACTACAAGTTGATATGGCGGCAGACAGCCTTAGAGCGGCGATAGATGCGCTTGTCAGAGCAGCCGCTAACAGAACAGCACTCCTTGCAGCAATTGCCGAGGCGGAAAGTCTAACAGCACTGGCGTCAGGAAACAATACTTTCGATTCTGCACGCTGGAGCGGTTGGAGCAATATGCTTAATGCACTTGCTTCTGCCGGAACAGTAAATGCTGATGGAAATGCCGTACAGGCTCAAATTGATAGTGCTGCAACCGCGCTGAACAACGCACGTAATGCGCTTTCGGGACAAGTTTGGCTAAGCGTTACAAATCCTAACGCAAGACAAGGCCATCCCAGTCATTTTTTCACGGGAAGATATATCACTATTATCCCGGGCGAAACAGCCTATAGTGTCCTGCGCAGACCTGATGTCGGACTTAACATCCGCTCCACCGGCCATCATGCATGGGCAGGAATGTATGTGGAAGCCATAAACGGCTGGGGCGAATTTGACGGCGGTCCACTTTCGGGTTGGATGTATTCTGTAAATGGTGTATTTCCTATGTTTTCTGCATCTTTATTCTATTTGAATCCCGGCGACAGGGTGGAGTGGCAGTTTACATATGAAGTAGGGGACGACCTTCCGGGAGGCAATATTTTCGGCCCTAACAGACAGCCATTACGCAATACGATAGAACGCGCGCAAAGACGTGTTCAGGCAAATTACACACCGGCTTCGTGGGCGCCTTTTCAAACTGCATTGGAGGCGGCAATAAGTGAACGTGACAGAGCAAGTGCCGAACAATACGACATTGATAGAGTACTAAATGCATTGAATATAGCAGATGATAACTTGGTTTTAAGAGTTACCGTTAATAGGGATGCGCTAATTGCGCTAATTGCTCGTGTTGAAGCAATAACATCAACCAACTACACTGCGGCTTCGTGGGCAAGGGTAGCAAATGCGCTTGCGACAGCAAGAGATGTACGTGATAACCCAAATGCTACGGAACAGAACGTTGATGCGGCTTTAAGGGACTTGCAAGATGCAATAAATGCTCTCGTGATAATCGGTTCTGTCGATAGAGTTATGCTTTATAATGAAATAGCTCAAGCACAAAGCCGGGTGCAGGCTAATTACACCGCAGCTTCTTGGGCAGCTATGCAAACTGCTTTGACGGCCGCAATAATTATGCGTGACAATGCAAATGCAAGCCAAGTTCAAGTTAATAGTGCGGCAAACAATCTTAGGATAGCATTAAATGGCTTAGTAACGGTTAGCGGCGTTAATGTAGCTGCATTGAGCGATGGAATTGCGCGGACTGAAGCCCGAAACCGAAGAGATTACACCAACGCATCGTGGGCTGCCATGCAAGCGGCTTTGACAACGGCAAGGCAGGTGCGCAATAACCCAAATGCTACACAAGCCGAAATTGACCAGGCTGCAAGAAATCTGACGGCGGCGGTAAACGCTTTGGTAAGGGAAGCGGGGCCTAATGCTCCTTTATCCGGACCTACTGCTCCCAGAATTACCATTGTCAGTGTTGCTGTGGAAATAGAGGCAGTGACTGCTAATGATAGGACGGCCTTTGCAACCGTTGGCTCGGAAGTTATCAGCAATCTCATTGTACGGGCAAGAGAAGAAAGAGCAACGAATATAGAAATTACGATTATAGCCCCTGAAGATGTAGTTAGAGTTGAAACCGAACTTACGGTCAATGCAAAAAGAGAAATTGCGGCCGATGGCCTAAGCCTTACACTTCGTTCTGATGCGGCAGTAATCACAATTGATGCGGCAACATTGGCAGGGCTTGCTATTGGCGAAGCTGATGGAGCTGTAGCGCGCATAGCGGTAGAAATTCTTGATGTTTCAAATGACCTTAACATAAGCCAACAGGCAGTTGTGGGCAATAACAAGGCCATTGACCTTACAATTATGATTGGCGAAAACACAATCAGTAATTTCAACGGCACCATAATGGTTGCAATACCATACTTGCCAAATATACCGGTTGAAGACCATGACCTTTTAACAATCTACCATATTGACAGCTACGGCAATACTCGCGAAATGATTGGCGCAGGTTATTCCGGTTCGCAAATCACATTTATGACAAACCATTTTTCAATATTCTTTGTCAGTGAATGGATAAGTCCTTTTGCAGACGTTACCCGCTATGACTGGCATTTCCGCAATGTGCGCTTTGCATATTCAAATGGCTTGATGGGCGGAATAGGTAATGGGGAGTTTGCTCCAAATACCATTCTTTCCCGCGGCATGGCAGTTGCAATGCTGTGGCGTTTAGAGGGCATGCCTATCGTTACAGATGGTAATGCTTTTCATGACGTTTCTGCCGGACGCTGGTATTCTGATGCTATTGCTTGGGCAAGTGCAAATGGTATTGCGGGCGGATATGGAAACGGTATGTTTGGGCCTAATGATAATATAACAAGAGAACAACTTGCGGTTATTTTCCGAAACTATGCAGCTTTCATTGGCCAAAGCACAAATGGCGGCATGCTTGTGTCTGAATTTGCTGATACAGGCAACATATCTCCATGGGCAAGAGAAGCTATGGAGTGGGCAAACACAAACGGCATTATCACAGCACGCACATTGACAACACTTGCTCCGGACGGAACAGTTACCCGTGCAGAATCTGCGGCCATTTTGCGGCGTTTTATTGAGATACGATAATTAAAAATGAACAAGGGGAGCCTTTAATGACTCCCCTTGTTCCCCTATGGGGATTTCTTTAGGCTTGGTAAAATTCATTTCATTGTGTTAGTGTTTATGGAAAAATTATGAAAAATTAGGAGGATAAAATGCGTAGAATATTTGTATTTTTTATAGCGGTTGTAATATTCGTTGGACTTGCTGCGCCTGTTAACGCAGTGCAGGCACAAACACCCTATGCCCAATGGGAATACGCCATGAACCGCTCTTTAGACTGGATACGTGAAGCGGTCGTACCCCATCCCATTGTCGGCTTTGTAGGCGGCGAATGGGCGGTTCTTGCTTTGGCCCGTGCAGGGCGCGCTACTGTGGACGACCCGTGGATACAGGGGTGGCTGGCAAATCTTGAAGGTGTGATGGCAGAAGTTGACAGGATAAGCGCACAAGGACATAATATCCAAAACCCGCCATCAGCAGGAACATTTCCCGGAGGAATGAGGCGTTGGACAGATTTTCAGCGCACCACTCTTGCCCTTAGCTCCGTTGGGCTTGATGCAACGAATTTCAATGGACGTGACCTAACGGCAATATACAGTACATTTGTGCCTGTAAGCGAAAGGCATGCATTAAATATGACAATAAATGTAGATACTTTTGCCTTAATAGCCATGGACACCGCATCCTATGAGGGCGACAGAAGCCGGATTATACAATGGCTTCTGGAAGACCAAGCATCGAATGGCACATGGAGCCTCGGCTCTTTTGATTTGGATGTTACGGCAATGGTGGCACAGTCTCTTGCGCGCTATTATCATGATGACCCGGCCATCAAAGCATCTGTAGACCGCGCTTTGAATTGGCTGCGTGTACAAACTTTCCCGGACCCCGAAAGTACGGCTCAGATGATAGTGTTACTTACGGCCCTGGGGGCTGACTTTGCCGAAGAAGCGGCATATTATGTTGCATGTCTGTTAAGGTGGTTTGACCCTGCAAGCGGCGGGTTCAGGCGGCCTACTCCTAATGACCCTGTAAATCATATGGCTACAGAACAAGCGGCATATGCGCTGGTTGCGTACTGGCGTTTTATAAATGGCATGACACCATTGTATGACATGAGCGATATGCTTGAAGGCGGCGGCAGGGAGCTTCCTGTGCTGGATTTGCGTGCCGGAATGGCGGGGCTTGCCGGCAGATATGCAGATGTTAGACCGGTACCTGTAACATCGCCCGATAGAACTTTTGCAGATATACTGAATAACGAAAATCGTCAAGCTATAGAAGCTCTTGCGGAACGAGGCATCATTAACGGCAGAAGCGAAACTATTTTTGCACCTGATGAAACAATGACAAGAGCAGAATTTTCCGCCATTATCACAAGGGCACTTAATTTGCCGGATATACCTGCCGCTGTATTTAGTGATGTTCCGGCAAATGCATGGTATTTCAGGGCGGTTGGTGCGGCGTTCTTCTATGAAATTGTAAGCGGTACGACCGATACCGCATTTAACCCAAGCGGTATTATAACACGGCAAGAAGCTGCCGTAATGGTTACGCGTGCCGCAAGATTAACAGGAATGAATGCCGACCTTGGCAATGTTGAAATCATCAACATCCTCGCTATGTTCGGCGATTACCGCACAGCGGCGAATTGGGCGCGGGAAGCACTTGCGTTTTGTTATAGAGAGGGCATTTTAGATGACTATAAGTTTTATATTAAACCCAATGAGCCGATAACCCGCGGAGAAATAGCCGAAATGCTGTATAGGCTTCTTGGCAGGGCGAATCTTTTGCAGTAAGAGGTTGCCGGGAGGACGTTATGAAGAAACATAAGACAAAATTTATTGCTGCTTTTGTTATTTTTGCCATGCTTGCAGGAGCATGGTTTTTGGGCGGTATGCCGGAAATAAACCATCCAACGCCTGAAGGGGCAGCTGAGGTTGCTGCACATGAACAGCTTGCGGAAGCTGCAACATCTATCATGGCAACACAAGCTGATGCTGTGCCCGGAATTGTCGGGGCGGATGAGATGGATGAAGCAGACACAGCGGATGAAGTAAGCGAGCCGGAATATATATTCTCGGAAGATGAAGGGAAAGACGAAGAAGCCGCACCTTACGACTTGGCAATAGAGCTTGGCGAACAAGACGAGCAGAACGAGGGGTTTCAGAATTTTGACATTATCCCTGAAACTGCAAATCCGGACCGTTTTGCGGCAACACCCGAAGGTATTATTTTGCCGGAGATTAACCCTGAAAAAATTCAAATATTCGCCGCCGACCATCCGGAAATGCGTGCGCCTGTAGAGCCGGAAGATATGACTATAGGAGATGGCTCTTTTACTGTTACACTATCGGTTAGGGCGCATACAATCCTTTATAATATGCACCTTTTGCATAGGGATAAACATGAACTTGTACCGGAGGATGGCTGGATATTTCCGCCGGAAGAGGTTGTTGTTTATGAGGGAGAAAGTGTGTTTAATGTGCTGCAGCGTGAAATGAGACGGCATAGAATACATATGGTCGCTCGCTGGACTCCTATTTTCAACTCAGCTTATGTTGAAGCAATCAATAATCTCTACGAGTTTGATGTGGGGCCGCTTTCCGGCTGGATGTATAGCGTCAACGGATGGTTTCCCAATTTTGGGGCATCAAGATATTTGCTTAGTCCCGGAGATGTAATTGAATGGGTGTACACCGTTGACCTTGGACGAGATTTGGGAGTTATGTGGTTAGGGGGGTGAATAGATGAATAAAGATACTTTCGCAAGTTTCCACCCTTCGGTAAATATGCTGTATTTTGCGGCTGTAATAGGGTTTTCGATATTTTTTATGCACCCCGTCTGCCTTGTTATATCGCTGATTTGCTCATTTACTTATGAGATATATCTAAATGGCAAGAAAGCTGTGCGGATGGGGTTTATGTTTATGCTGCCCATGCTGATAGTAACTGCGGCATTGAATCCGCTTTTTAATCATCAAGGTGCTACAATACTTGCATATCTGCCAAACAGCAACCCTGTTACGCTTGAATCCGCAATGTTTGGAATTGCAGCAGCGGTGATGCTTATTACGGTTATATCCTGGTTTTCATGCTTTAATGCCGTAATGACCGGCGATAAGTTTGTATATTTGCTTGGAAGGGTTATACCCGCATTGTCGCTGATACTTTCCATGTCGCTGCGCTTTGTGCCGCGTTTTAGAGCGCAGATAAAGGTGGTTTCCGATGCACAAAAATGCATTGGCCGGGATGTGTCAAACGGTAGTATTTTCAGCAAGGCAAAACATGGCATAAAAATTCTGTCGATTATGGTGACATGGGCATTGGAAAATGCCATTGAAACTGCCGATAGCATGAAGGCAAGGGGCTACGGATTGCCGGGACGCACGGCTTTTTCTATATTCCGTTTCGACAGGCGGGATGGATGGGCTTTTACTTACATCTTAACTTGCACTGCAGCCATAATCATCGGAGCCATACTTGAAGTATACCGCTTTCGCTATTTCCCGACAATCATGCATATTACGGGAGAATGGCCGGGGATTTGGGCTGTCTTGTTGTTTGTTGTATATTTTGCACTTTGTATATTCCCGATAATTGTTAACGTAAGAGAGGACTTAATTTGGAAACGTATAGAATCAAAAATCTAATATTTACATATCCAAATCGAGAAACGTCTGCACTGAATGGCGTTAGTTTGGATATAGAGAAAGGTGCCTTTATAGTGCTTTGCGGTGCATCAGGCAGCGGCAAGACCACACTTTTAAGGCAATTAAAACCATCTATCGCTCCGCATGGCATAAAATCAGGAGAGATTTATTTTGACGGCACTATTTTAAGCGAACTATCCGCCAAAGATGCGGCTGCAAAGATAGGGTTTGTATTGCAGTCGCCCGATAATCAAATTGTAACGGATAAAGTATGGCATGAGCTTGCCTTTGGTTTGGAGAGCCTTGGTTTAAAAACCCCGGATATCCGTCTGCGGGTAGCGGAAATGGCAAGCTTCTTTGGCATACAGGCATGGTTTTACAAATCTGTGGCAGAATTGTCAGGCGGACAGAAACAATTGCTTGCACTTGCTTCTGTAATGACTTTGCAGCCAACCGTATTGATACTTGACGAACCCACAAGTCAACTGGACCCCATTGCGGCAGGTGAGTTTTTGGGGGCGGTAGCCAAGATAAACAGCGAGCTTGGAGTTACGGTAATCCTTACGGAGCATAGACTTGAAGAAGCTTTTCCGCTGGCTTCCCGCGCTGTTGTGATGGATAAAGGCAAAATAATTGCGGATGGCGCCCCCTGTGAGGTTGGCCTAAAGCTGCGTGAATATGAAAGCGGCATGTTTTTGGCTATGCCTACGCCCATGCGTGTATGGATGAGTGTTGCAAGCGGGATATGCGGCGCGGAAGAAGTGCCGATAACCGCCCGTGACGGTGCAAAGTGGCTTAGTAAGCAAACAATTCATAACAACGAGCTTAAAACTGTAAAACCCCATAGGGATACAAGCTTGAAAAATGCCGTGGAATTAAAAGAAGTATGGTTTAAGTATGAAAAAAATCTGCCTGATGTGGTTAAGGGCTTGTCATTCAAAGCTGGATATGGAGAAATCACAGCTATTCTCGGAGGCAACGGCACAGGCAAAACTACAACACTATCGCTGATTGCAGGCCTTAACAAGCCTTATCGAGGGAATATTTACGCAGATACTAAAGTTTATGCGCTTCCCCAAAATCCACAAACTTTGTTTGTTGCAAAAACCGTATGTGAGGACCTGCTTGAAATATTGTCGGAACGAAAGCTGTCAAAAGGTGAAAAAAACCACAAATTGGCTTATATAGAGAAATTATGCAGGCTTGAAGGTTTGCTGGGCAGTCATCCCTATGATTTGTCAGGCGGTGAACAACAAAGAGCAGCACTTGCCAAAGTGCTTTTATTACAACCGAAAATTCTACTATTGGATGAGCCCACTAAAGGGCTTGATGCAGAATATAAGCATATATTTGCCGCAATTCTTCGTAAGCTTACAGACGCCGGTGCTGCTGTGGTTCTGGTAAGCCATGATATAGAGTTCTGCGCCGAGTATGCTGACCGCTGTTCTTTGTTTTTTGATGGAAGTATAGTGACGGAAAGCGCCCCGCAGGAATTTTTCAGCGGCAACAGTTTCTACACAACCACTGCAAATCGTATGGCAAGGAATATACTGCCGGAAGCTGTAACTGCGGACGATGTTATATATGCTCTTGGGGGCAGTGTGCCTACTGTGCCGAAGGTACTTGACTTGGATGCAAAATATGAAATAGACCAAAGAAAAACAGAAGTCACAAATACACCAAAGTCATCTGTAATCATAATGGGAATTGCAGCAGTGCGCTCTACTCTGCCCCAAACTCGTGAATGTATTTTTTTAGCATTTATGCTGTTGTTTTTTTCTGCAGTATTTATCATATGGAGGAATTGGGATAATTTCACTTCATTTATAAGCGGAGGGCGTGAAGCCATTGCTGCTGCCGGGGATAATGCCCTTATTTACATGGGTGTTTTGCTTGCATTTATCATAAGCATTGCCGGTATAATATTAACCTTATCTTGGAAACGCGGTGATAAAGTACCGATGCACCAAAAACGCCCGCTTTCCAAACGAACTGTTGCGGCGGCGGCACTTATACTGTTAACCATTCCGATTACGATTTACTTAGGCGTACAAATATTTGATGACCGCAGATTTTATTTCATTTCTATACTTATAATCTTTCAAACTATGCTGCCTTTTGTGCTAATATTCGAGGGCAGGAAGCCGCAAGCAAGGGAGATTATTGTTATAGCTGTTTTATGTGCAATAGCAGTGGCGGGACGTTCGGCATTCTTTATGCTTCCGCAGTTTAAACCTGTAGTTGCAATGGTGATTATAGCCGGAGTGGCTTTTGGTGGAGAGGCAGGCTTTTTTGTAGGTTCCGCGACAGGCTTTGTCAGCAATATGTTCTTCGGGCAGGGGCCGTGGACTCCTTGGCAAATGTTTGCTTTTGGGGTAATCGGATTTTTGGCAGGCATTTTATTCCGCAAAGGTCTTTTGTGCCGCTCACCCATTTCATTAGCTGCGTTTGGCGGCATTACAACATTTATCGTCTATGGCGGCATAATGAACCCCGCCAGCGTGATTATGTGGCAGCCTAATCCTACCGGAGAAATGTTCCTGCTTGCTTATCTGCAAGGTATACCCTTTGACCTTGTGCATACAGCCGCAACAGTGTTTTTCCTTATAATAATTTCACGGCCAATGCTTGAAAAGCTTGACAGGATAAAGGTTAAGTATGGGTTGGTAGAATAAATTAACTGACTGTATCTTATCCAAATTTTTTAATATTAAGCTCTCTTTCGAAATTTCCAAGGCATGACAACAAGGCATGACAACAAGGCATGAAGTATCTTCATCTTGTTTTTACTAAAATAAAAATAGGTTCTTTCCTCCGCAGATTGAAAGTACACGCCTTTAAAATACTCGAGATGCAAGAACTTTCCCCTCAATATCCTGGCAGCTGCAACAATATCAGAATCATTTTTTCTGATTCAAATGCAAGGGGTATTGTGCAGGCAGATTTTGTGTTGATGATACTTAGGGCACTTTTCGTTGCTGATTAATACCGATGCGTAAAAGGAATTTACCGGTTATGATAGTGTACATGTATTCCAAGATACTTACCCATCGCCTCCGCCAACACATCCGCAACATGGCCACGCACAAAACAGACATGATGCTCGTAGCCGTTATCGCAAATAAAACGCATTAGCTGCTGAAGCTTCGGCACATGGCATAGAGCTACGCCGCCTTTTGCATTTACTTCTCCGCTTTTAAAAAAACCTTCACCCACATACATTTTCATTATTCCCTGGGTGTCGTCCGTTGTTACCCGGATAAATGTCATTTCACCTTCTGTTACTTGGGCTTTGCATGCCCCAAAAGTTCTGTCTTCGCCTAAGATGCTGCCCAAAACATCCAATGTGCCTATTTCAAGCTCGGGATTTTTAAAAAAACTTTTTGGAAAGTTTGAGCAATGCTGTGAAATACAGGCGTTATGGTCATTGTTTATATTGTTATTCCAGTCCATTAACGCAGCAGGAGAATCTGTTGCCAATTGCGCTGCCAACATGCTTAAAGCGCCCATTACATCACTTTCGCAGGCACTGGGTTTGCCTTTTTCACCCATCATGCTCATGCCCAGGCAGGCAGCGCAGCCATAATTATTTATAAGACTGTCCCAGCATTGCACAGTGCTGGCTTGGCAGTCCATATCATTTACGAGTTTTTCCATAGATAAGCATAGTTTGGCTTGTCTTGTTATTTTAAAGTCTTCAATAATGCTGTCTATACGGCCATAAGCACGAATTTCCTTTTCTTTTGCAGATATAGTTGCATTATCAAAGGTTTCGGCTATTGCCATAACTTCACTTAAATCCACTGTCTGGACGCTTATGCCATGCTTTTGCAGAATTTTTTCAGAAAAGCGCACGGTGTTAAATGCTATGGGCCTTGCGCCCAGCATTGCAATGCGGCTTCCCCGCAATCCTTTTACCACATTGCAAACAGCGGCAAATTGCTCGACATCTTTTTCAAATTCGGGGCTGTCTAAATTGCAGGTATGTAATGTGGTTTGGGTGAATAAAATGCCGCGCTGGTATAAATTGTTGCACAAAGATATTTTTCCGCAGAACGCATCACGGCGGTTCGCCATATCCAGCTTGTTAAAATCGTCGTTGCAGGCTTGAATCAATATTGGAACATTCAGCTCTGCACGGTCTATGGCTTCCGTCACGCCCAATTCTTCTCCAAAATTTGGAAGGATTACAATAATTCCTGAAATTTCTGCTCTGTGACTGTTAAACAAAGAAGCTGTTTTTTTAGCTTCGTTTAAAGTGCGCACTGCACCAAACTCTGTATCATTTTCGTCTGCCATTACATAGCCATGACCTAATTTTTTCAATAATGTTATAATTTCCTCGCGTGCAGTTTGAACTAAATGAGATGGGAAAAAACTACGAGTGGTGACTATTACACCGAATGTTTGTTTAGCCATGTTAACCTCCTGTTAATAATGATACGGCTTCTTTCCAACCGTAATATAGTTTGTTACGAGTCAAATCATCCATATCAGATTCTATTCTGCGCCTGGTTTGTCTTGCGAATATTGTATTTTTGTCAACTAAACCTGCGCCTATTGCCCCGCAGAAAGCAGCACCCATTGCGGATAATTCTTCGGTATGGCTAATTTCTACAGGGATATTTAATATTCCGGATTGAAATTCCATTAAAAAATTATTGCGTGTTGGCCCTCCGTCTGCTCTTAATATAGATATCGGTTTTGTAGAACATTTGTTTATAGATTCGACTACATCACGGATTTGATAGGCGATACATTCCAAAGAAGCACGTATCAGGTGTTCCCGGCGTGTAGAGCGGTTCATGCCCAACCATGCGGCACGGGCATCGTTTTTAAAATACGGTGCGCCTAAGCCTGTAAAAGCGGGAATTAAATAAACACCGCCGCTGTCGGGAACGGATTTTGCAGGCGTTTCTGTACTTCCGATGTCTTTTATCAGTCCTATATCATCTGCCAGCCACTGTATTACCGCGCCTGTGTAGTTGATATTTCCTTCCAGCACATACTCAACTTGATTATTCATACCCCATGCCAAGCTGGCGGATATGCCGTCTATAAGTTTCGGCGGAGCTAATCCGGCATTTATCATTACAGACGAACCCGTGCCGTATGTTGCCTTTGCGGTAAAAGGCTCAAAGCACTGATTGCCGAACAATGCCCCATGACTGTCGCCTAAAACGGAGTGAACCGGAACGGGCTTGGGCAGTATTCCTTCTAAATCTGTCATGCCGAAAAGACTGTCGCTCATACAAACTTCCGGCAAGCAGTTGATTGATAACCCAAAAGCTTCTGCCAAGGCTACATCCCATGACAGAGAGCTTAAATCAAACAATTGCGTCCTGGATGCATTTGAAAAGTCTGTCTTAAATGCCCCTGTAAGATTATAAATCAGCCAGCTGTCTATTGTTCCGCAGCATAAAACACCTTTTTTCAGTGCATCCCTAACTTCCTGCACATGCTTGGCCATCCAGCCGAACTTAGCCCCGCTAAAATATGGCGACAAAGTTAATCCTGTGGTTTTGCGGATATATGCTTCCGGTCCTGCTTTTCGTATTTCTTCTGTTATATCAGAAGCTCTGGAGCATTGCCAAACTATGGCGTTGTAAAGCGGCCTTCTTGTAATTCTATCCCAGCATACCGCGGTTTCCCGCTGGTTGGAGATGCCGATTACTGTTATTTTTGCAGGGTCAATATTTGCGGCTGCAATGGCATTTTTTGCCGCTTTGTATGTATTTTTAAGTATTTCTGACGGGTCATGTTCCACCCAGCCCTGCTCGTTGGTTATTTGTTTGTGAGATACATCCGAACGGCTCAGAAGGTTTCCGTTTAAATCCCAAACCAAACCTTTAGTAGCTGAAGTGCTTTGGTCTATTGACAGAATCATTTTAGGACCACCAACTTTTTAACTTGATTTGCAATGCCTTGGGGTGTTAATCCATAGTAATTAAACAACTCTGCGCTGCTGCCGATTTTGCATTCTTCATCAGGAAATCCCATAATCTTTACCGGCACAGGATGATGCTGAGAAGTGATGCCGCAGACCAGTTCCCCAAGACCGCCGTATATACTGTGTTCTTCTACGGTAACTATAACTTTGGTTTCCTTTGCGGCTTTAATTATTGTTTCTTGGTCAACGGGTTTTAGGCAAAACATATCTATTACTCTGACGAAAATGCCTTCCGCCGCTAAGATTTCCGCCGCTTTTTTTGCGGGATATACCATTTCTCCGCAGGCTATGACGGCTGCATCTTTACCATTGCAGACCAGTTTTGCTTTGCGGATATCAAAATTCTCATTTTTGGGGTAAACAGCCCAGACATCACCCCTTCCGGTGCGCATATATGCAGGGCAACCGCTTTTTGCCAAATATTCTGTGATAAAAGCGGTTTGCACATGGTCGCTGGGCGCAAACACTTCCATATTCGGCAACGCTCTCATGCCTGCAAAATCATGCAAAGATATATGTGTGCCGCCCAAAGGGCCGTAGCTTACACCTGCAGAAACACCCACAATTTTTATGTTGAACCGGTTATATGCTGCATCTACTTTAATTTGCTCATAACCCCGGGCGGTCAGAAAACACGCAGGTCCTGCGACAAACACATTTTTGCCCGTACTCGCCAGCCCTGCGGCAATCCCTATTGCATTTTGTTCTGCAATTCCTGCTTCAATAAACTGTTCAGGATATTTACCGGCAAACGAGCCTGCCGTTACGCTGCCTCTTGAATCAGTACAAATCATATATAAGGATTTATCATATTCCGTCAATTTTTCCAATGTTTCGGTAAAAGCTTTGCGGCAGGATACTTTAGACACAATTATCCCTCCTTTGCATCAGGTCAGCTTTTATCTGCTCATATTCGATGTCATTAGGTATATGATGATGCCATTCTGATTTATTTTCCATAATTTTTGAACCGTAACCTTTTATTGTTTCCGCGATTACTGCAAGCGGTTTATCATATGAGCGGTTTACTGTCAAATTTTGAACAATCTCTTTTGGTTCATGACCGTTGCAACTGCGGACATCCCACCCAAAGGCGGTGAATTTATCTGCAAGATTTTCCAAAGGCATTACCTCTTCGGTTTTACCGCTTATTTGCAGTTTGTTGCGGTCAATGATAGCGGCTAGGTTGCGAAGCTTGTATTTTGCGGCGGACATTGCGGCTTCCCAAACAGAACCTTCTGCAAGTTCGCCGTCGCCCATAAGTACATAAACGTTGACAGAAGTATTTTTAAGTCCGGCTGCCATTCCTGCTCCAATAGACAAACCATGACCCAAAGCTCCTGTAGATGCTTCTACGCCGGGTATTTTTCTGCTTGGATGTCCTGCAAACAATGTGTCAAAAGAGCCAAACTTCATTAACTCTGCTTTTGAAAAAAATCCTTTACCTGCCAAAACCGCATATAATGCTTCGGCGCAATGCCCTTTGCTAAGGATAAATCTATCTCTGTCTTGATGTGATGCAATTATTTTTTCTGTATCTATCACCTCATGATACAACGCTGTCAGAATGTCCATGCAGCTCATACTGCCGCCGATATGGCCAGATTTTGACGCTTTTATCATTTTAAGAACATCCAAACGCAAACCAAAAGCAATTTGTTTTAATTGGCTACTTCTCATATCTTAGAACCTCCCATTACAAAGGCATTTATGCACAAAATCTTGCAAAATCTATTCCTTTACAGACCCTAACAAAAATAAATATTTTTGTCAATTGAAATTTCCTCTACATAATTGCAAAATTCTTAAATTCCTACATAAAGCCATGAGATTTTTCCATATACTTTATACACGCATCCCTATATAATTTAGAATATATAGACCCTTATGAGAGGCTGATTATGATTCCGATAAAAAGTGAAAAAGTTCAGGCATTTTTGACACCTTACCGTTATTCAAAACCTGTACTTACAGGCTCGGGGAAGAAAGGTGCCTTTGATGAACAAGCTGTAGACATACCTTTTGTTTTCCGCCACGATAAAGAGTGGCGCATGATGTATGTTGGTTTTGACGGAAACGGCTATCAAACCGCCATGGCAAAAAGCGATAACTTGCTTAATTGGGAGCCGATGGGCGTAATACTGCCAAGGCTTTCTAAAGCCGGGCGCTGGGATGGGGCAGGTCAAGCAGGGACTTGGATTATAAAAGAAAGCGACGATTTGTACAGCACCCCAAAGCTCAAAAAAATTGACAACAAGTATTGGATGGTTTATCACTCATATCCCGGAAAGGGCTATGAAACAGGCCCTGCGGAAATTGGTCTGGCATTTTGCGAGGATGAAAATCTTATGAAATGGACAACCCTGGATAAACCGGTTTTTAGCTGGCGAAGCGGCTCTGAATGGGAGCGAGGGGGACTTTATAAGGCGTGTATAATCCATGACGGGACTCGTTATCTTATGTTTTATAATGCCAAGACAACAGATGTGCCATGGTTCGAAGAAACCGGCGTAGCTTTTTCAGAAGATTTGTTTAGTTGGAAACGCTATGAAGGCAATCCTGTTCTGAAAGTAGATGCAGGAAGATGGGACCAAAGATTTGTAAGTGACCCATATATTATTAAAAGTGGGGAATATTGGCTTAACTTCTATTTTGGATTAGGTCCGGGTCATGCTCAAGAGGGTTTGGCGTTTTCTAAAGATTTGTTTAATTGGGAAAAAGTAGATGAACCCATATTATCTCATGGGGAACCCGGAAGCCTTGACAGCGGACATGCGCATAAAGCAAGTATAGTATGGCATGAAGGGCGTTTATATCATTTTTATTGTGCAACACGCCCATGGCGGCAAGGAGACTTAACAAAAATATATAATGAGTTTAGAACAATAACAGTAGCTTCAAGTCATCCTTTTTGACATATATCATTTTACACGGGAAGGCGGATTATCCTATGAAAGAATTTGACAAAATCCTGTACGGAGGCGACTATAACCCTGACCAGTGGGATGACGCCGTAATTCAAGAAGATATGCGTCTGTTTAAAAAAGCTCACATTAATTTAGTGACCCTGCCTGTGTTTTCCTGGGCAAAATTAGAGCCGGATGAAGGGATTTATGATTTTGGATGGCTTGATAATATATTGGACATCATAGCCAAAAACGGAATCTCCGTAAGTCTTGCGACGCCCACCGCAGCCCAGCCTGCATGGCTTTCTGCAAGATATCCGGAAGTGCTTCCTGTGGATAGAGTCGGCCGCAGACGTACCCATGGTATGAGAGTATTTTTCTGTGTAAACAGCTTAAAGTACCGGGAAAGAGCCGCCGCTATAGCAGAGCAGATGGCTTTGCGGTATAAAAATCACCCTTCTTTGGTTATGTGGCATGTTGCTAATGAATACGGCACACGATGCTACTGTCCGGCCTGCCAGGCCGGGTTTAGACTGTGGCTTCGCAAAAGATACGGCAGTATTGAAAATGTGAATAGATGCTGGTACACAGGTTTTTGGGGACGCACTGTATATAGTTTCGATGAAATTTTCTTTCCCACAGAGCTTAATGATGATTATCGTTTTAATCCTGTAATCGCATTGGATTATGAACGTTTTCTCACCGACTCCACAATAGATTGTTACTTAAACGAATACAACATACTGAAAAAACATACGCCTGATATTCCCATATCAACCAATATGTCAGGCTTTATCAAGAAACTGAATCAATTTGAATTTACCAAACATATGGATTATGTCGGATGGGACAATTACCCAAGCCCTTCAGACCCGCTTTTTTTCGTTGCGTTTAAGCATGACCTTATGCGGGGCTTAAAAGACGGCGCATCTTATTTGCTTATGGAACAAAGCCCCAATCAGCAAAATTGGCAGCCCTATAATAAACTTAAAAAGCCCGGAGAAGTCCGCCGGTTAAGTTATCAAGCCATAGCAAGGGGTGCAGACAGCTGTTTGTTCTTCCAATTGCGCCAGAGCATGGGCGGTCAGGAAAAATGGCATGGAGCCGTAATTGCTCATGCAGGTCATGAAAATACACGGATTTTTAAAGAGTGTGTACAAATAGGTGAAGAGCTTTCCGGATTGGGCGATGTATTTTTAAGGGGTCGTACTCCTGCAAAAGTTGGGATGTTTTTTGATTGGGATAACTGGAATGCAGTTGAGCTTTCAAGCGGACCGTCTAAAGATTTGAACTATCTAAAATTTGTGTCTGACATATACAAACCCTTTTACGACACCAATATTGCCGTGGATATGCTGCATGTTAACCGCGATTTATCCGGCTACGACATAATTGCTGCGCCTATGCTGTATATGCTAAAGCCGGGAGTTGCCGACAGAATCACAGAGTTTGTAAAAAATGGTGGTTACTTTATTGCAACCGCAATGACGGGGCTTGTAGATGAAAATGACCAAAGCAGTTTTGGGGAATATCCCGGTGAATTAAAAGATGTGTTGGGCATTTGGGTTGAAGAAACCGATGCTTTGTACGCAGAAGAGCAAAATACAATGAAGCCGGCGCAGGGATTAAGCGGTATTTTTACAGGCACATACACCTGTTCTTTCCTGTGTGACATTATTCATCTGCGCAGTGCTAAAGCTCTGATGTTTTACGGCGAAGATTTTTATGCAGGGCATCCCTGTGTTACGGTTAACGAATACGGCAAAGGCAAAGCGTTTTATATGGGAACAAAACCAAACGACAGTTTTCTTAAAGATTTTATGGGAATGATTGTTGATGAAAAGCAGATACAGCCAGCCTATAAAGCCGACGGCGGCATTGAAGTAACCGAGCGCATAAGCGAAAAAGGGCGTACAATGTTTGTTATTAACAACAATTCTTATAAGTCAATGATAGATTTAGGCGGCGGCGTTTTTACCGATTTGTTAAATGCCCAAGCTCAAGAAGTAACGGGATGCTTGGAAATAGCCCCTTTCGATGTAAAAGTTCTTTGGGAAAAGAGATGATAAATATGCCTGCAAAACCATTGTTTTCCAAGCTTCCGAGATTGCTGCACGGGTGTGACTATAACCCCGAGCAATGGCTTGATGAACCCGATATATTGAGTGAAGATATCCGGCTTATGAAAGAAGTCGGGATGAATGTTGCAACTTTAGGGGTTTTCTCTTGGTCTGCGCTTGAAGCCGAAGAAGGATGCTTTGACTTTAAATGGCTCAAGCAAATTATAGATAATTTGTATGATAATGGTATTTATACGATTCTTGCAACACCGACTGCCGCAAGACCGGCATGGCTGGATGAAAAATATCCCGATGCTATGCGCATCGCTTCCAACGGCATACGCAACCATCATGGCGTAAGGCATAATTTTTGCCCGTCTTCCCCGGATTTTCGGCGAAGGGCGGAAATAATAATAAGAGCAATTGCTTTGGAGTTTGGATGCCACCCCGGGCTTTTGCTTTGGCATCTAAACAACGAGATAGGCGGAGAATGCTGGTGTGAGCATTGCCGCACACGCTTTACTGTATTTTTAAAAGAGCGTTATGGTGATATTAAAACCCTTAATAAACAGTGGTGGACCGCATTTTGGAGCCATACATACAATAATTTTGAACAAATTGAACCGCCTTGGCGCAACGGCGAAACCACTATCCACGGGCTTAATTTGGATTGGAAGCGTTTTACTACGCATAATATGCTGGATTATCTAAAATTTGAATCAGCTATTTTGCATGAAATTACACCTTCTGTTATGCAGACTAATAATTTCATGCACCTATATCCAGGGCTGGATTACCACAAATTCCATGAACCTTTGGATATTGTAAGCTGGGACAGCTATCCGCATTGGGAAAACGACAGAGAAACCATGTTTGAAACCGCTTTGGACCCTTCTTTTGACCATGGGGTTATGCGGGGACTTAAACCCAAAACGCCGTTTTTGTTGATGGAAAGTGCGCCGAGTCTGGTTAACTGGCATCCCTTTAACCGTGCCAAAAAACCGGGTACGCATCTGCTTTCTGCAATTCAGGCGATAGCTTGCGGAGCTGATTCTGTGCAGTATTTTCAGTGGAGGGCGGGAAGAGGTTCTTATGAACAACACCATGGTGCGGTATTATCACACTCAGGACGCAGCGACACACGTGCTTTTTGCGATGTTAAGTCTTTGAGCGGCGTCATGGCTCAAATATCCGATGTAACCGGCACAACCGTTCCGGCACAAGCTGCGTTGCTCTTTGACTGGGACAACCGCTGGGCAATTGCGGATGCAAAAGTTCTGGCGGACAGCACAAAAAAATATGAGGACACTTGCCGAAGATGGTACAGTGCCATGCAGCAATTGGGTGCAGAAACAAATATTTTATCGCCTTTATCGAATTGGGAAGAATACAAACTGATAGTGCTGCCTATGATGTACTTAATTAAACCCGGCTTTGCTAAACGGCTTGAGAACTATGTAAAAAACGGAGGCATTGTAATAGCAACTTATTTCACAGGATGGGTTAACGAAAATACGCTGTGCTGGCTCGGCGGATTTCCCGGAGACGGGCTTTCAAAGATATTCGGATTAAGAGCGGACGAGATTGATACTCTTTACCCAACTCAAAAAAACGGTGCCGATTTTGGTGCGGATGTTTATAAAATTGATGACTACGCAGAAGTTCTTACGCTCGACACGGCGCAGGTTATAGCAAGATACACGGACGATTTTTACGCAGGCAGACCTGCTGTCACTATGAACAATTATGGCAAAGGCGCCGCTTTTTATGCAGGAGCAAGGCTGGAGACAGACGGAAACAAGCATATCATTCGTAAAGCTATGGAGCTTGCGGGTATTGCTGTAAATGAACTTCCGAAAGATGTAGAATACCATGAAAGAACAGGGGACAACGGACGTTTCGGCTTTTGGCTGAACTGGGGCGATTTGCCTGTTACGGTCAAGCTTCCTGCCCCAGGCATAGATTTGCTGACAAACGACACGGTTAAGTCAAATATTGATACTAAAGCTAAATCATTTTTGATTATCGCTTACAAATAAGGGGTGATGTCCATGCTTTATCCAAGACGCAGCGACAAGGAATTATCAAAGGGCCTGTTTGAAAAACCAACTGCGGAATACCGAGGCGTTCCTTTCTGGAGCTGGAACACAGAAATAACAGAAGAATTGGTTTGCGAACAAATTGCGCAATTTAAGGAAATGGGCTTTGGCGGTGCTATGATTCATTCCCGCACAGGACTTAAAACCTCTTACTTGGGCGATGAATTTATGCGTTTGGTAAAATTGGCGGACAGGGAATGTAAAAAGTTAGGTATGTTAGCCTGGTTATACGACGAGGACCGATATCCATCAGGCTCGGCGGGAGGTCTAGTAACGCAGGACTTACGCTACAGAGCCCGTCATTTGCTGATTACAAAGCAAATTCATACCGATTTATGCGAAAATAAGGGTAATTATGATGCTGCTTATGACGCAAACCAACGTCCGCAGGGATATTATTTGGCGAGCTATAAAATTGAGCTTAAAGATGGATATCTGGTTCATTATGAGATAACGGATAAAAACCAAAAAGGCGGAAATATATGGCATGCTTATGTGAGATTGTCGGAAGAAAGCCCGTGGTATAACGGACAAACTTATTTGGATGTACTTAACAAAGAGGCAGTCTTGCGGTTTATAGAGCTGACCCACGAAAAATATTATAAAACTGCCGGAGAATCCTTTGGTAAAAGTATACCCGCAATTTTTACCGATGAGCCGCAAATGCAGCCCAAACGCCCTTTGCTTTTTGCAGAGGAATCGGATAATGCAAGCACTGCTTGGACAGATGATTTTCCTGAGACATTTTTTGAAGCATATAAGAAATCCTTAATAGACAACATTCCCGAGCTATTTTGGCAATTGCCCGACGGCAAAATTTCCGAAATGCGCTATAAGTATCATGACCATTTAACCGAGCGTTTTGCCTCTGCTTATATGGACACAATCGGACAGTGGTGCGAAAAGCATGGAATTATGTTTACCGGGCATTTGATGTCAGAGCGTCTTTTGCTTGGACAAACACTTGCCATAGGAGAAGCAATGCGGCATTACAGAGCATTTCAACTTCCCGGCGTAGATGTGCTGGTGGGTCAATTGGAATTGTCTACATTAAAGCAAGCTTCCAGCGTAGCCGCTCAAGACGGCAGAGAAGGCGTGATTAGCGAGCTTTACGGTGTTACCGAATGGGATGCGGATTTTAAAACATACAAACTTCAAGGTGATTGGCAAATGGCTCTTGGCGTAACCGTGCGTAACCTGCATCTGCAATTTATGTCTATGGAGGGCGAATCAAAACGTGATTGGCCCGCTTCTATCGGATATCAATCGCCATGGTGGCAAAGATTGTCCTATGTTGAGGACTACTTTGCCCGTGTTGCCGCTGCTTTGACAAGGGGTAAACCATATTGTCGTCTTGCTGTTATACATACCATAGAAAGCTATTGGCTGTATTACGGACCGAATGACCAAACATCCGCTATAAGGGATGGTCAGGAAGAGAATTTTGAAAACTTGCTGCAATGGCTTTTATATGGGCTTATGGACTTCCATTTTATTGCCGAGTCGCTTCTGCCTATACAATGCAAAGAGGGCGGCGCACCTCTTTTGGTTGGAGAAATGGAATATGACACTATTTTGCTGCCCAATTGCAAAACATTGCGCAGTACAACTGTTGACAGGCTGGAAGCCTTTGTGCAAGCAGGCGGCAGACTTCTTTTCTCAGGAAAAATTCCCGACCATATTGATGCAAAGCCTTCAGACAGATTAAAAAAATTGGCAAAAGATGCCGAATATGTGCCATATACCAGGCAAGATATACTGTCAGCATTAGAATCGGCCAGAGTACTTGAAATAAAAACAAAAATGGGAAGATATTCTGATAATTTATTTTATAATATGAGGCAGGACGGAAAAAACCGATGGCTTTTTATCAGTCATGTAAAACGCAGAAATAACCGCATCGGAAAGCCGGAACAATATAAAGTCCGGATTAAAGGCCGGTGGAGGCTAACGCATTACGATGCGATGACAGGCAATATTAATGATGTTTTTTGCGATTATAAAGACGATGATTATACTTGTTTTGATTTGGCGCTGTATGCACAAGACAGCTTATTGCTGCATTTGGAGGAGCAAGGCATCACAATGCCGGATAAATCCGGCGGCATAAGCCTTTCCGGAGCAGACCCGCTTTTGGAACAAAAGCCATTTGTAGTCTATAAACCCGATGGTTACAAGCTTTCAGAACCAACTGCACTATTGCTTGACAGACCAAAGTGGAAGCTGGACGGCGGTTCTTGGCGGGAAGAAGATGAAATTTTAAGGATAGACAATACGCTTAGAGCAGAGCTGGGTTTACCGCTCCGCCAAGATAAAATTGTGCAGCCATGGGTTTTGCCTTGCGAAACGCCGCAACACAAAGTAGAGTTATTATATACTTTTGAGTCAGAGTTAGAATTTGACGGATGTAAATTAGCCATTGAGCGCAGTGATGAAGCAGAGATTTATTTAAACGGCATTAAAATGAGCGGAAAAGCTAATGGCTGGTATGTAGATAAAGCGATTCATACAGTTGCGCTTCCTACATTACAAAAAGGTCAAAACGAGCTTAAAATTGAGATACCTTTTTCGCAGGCAACCAATTTGGAATCTGTCTATATTTTAGGGAACTTCGGCATAAGCGGAGATTTGCACACACTTACTGCACAGCCCAAGAACTTGGAATTTGGTGACATAACGCGCCAAGGCCTGCCATTTTACACAGGAAATGTACACTATAACATGTCTTTTGATATGGAAAAGGCCGGGGATATTATCGTTCAGGTTCCTCATTATGCGGGGGCGGCTTTGGTATTTCTGCTGGACGGCGAAGAAAAAGGCATGGCAGCATATGCACCGCATGCACTTAAAATTAAAGATGTACCGCAAGGAAAACATTTGATGGAGATTATTCTGCTTGGCAACCGCTTTAACGGGTTCGGCACACTTCATAACGCTAACAGCGAATATATGTGGTATGGTCCGGACAGCTACAGAACCGAAGGTGACGAATGGTGCGACAGATATCTGCTGCGTCCCGTGGGTATTTTGTCCAGAGTTGAGATATACAAAAAGTTGTAAATTTGACAAGCACAGAATTAAGCCGGTGGAGGTCTTGGTATTCATGTATAAAATGGCGATAATTGATGGCTCAAAATTCGCCATTGATAGTCTGACAGAAAATCTGCAAGAGTGGAATCTGTTTGAAGTCAGCGGCGAAGCCGAGGACGGGATTATAGGGCTTGAGCTTTTACGGAGGGAACGTCCTCATATTGCATTTGTTGAGGTGCATTTGACCGGTTTAAGCGGGCTTGAGCTGCTGAAAGTGTCTATTGCAGAAAAGCTGCCAACTTTAATTTTGATGATGAGCAGCTGTGCGGAATTTTCTTATGTTCAAAAGGCGATTATGTACAATGCCATTGGATATCTGCTAAAACCGTTTTCGAAAAGTGAACTGTTTGAGTATTTGGAAAAAGCTGTGTCGATTTTATCTAAAAACAGCTCAAATACCTGGCATTCCGGAATTTGTCAAACAGGAAATGAAATGGTTGATAAAATGCTTGACCATATTTATCAAAACTATCAAAAAGATTTGTCCGTGCAGGAGCTTGCGGATTTGTGCCACATAAATTATAACTATGCCGGACAGTTGTTCCGTAATGAAACGGGCGAAACCATTAACAGTTTTTTGGTGCGCATACGCATGAATAAAGCATCCGAACTGCTTAAGAATACAAATTTATCCATTGCGGATGTGGCTTTTGAAGCGGGATACCCCGATTATTTTTATTTTGCAAAAATCTTTAAGAAACACTGGGGTACAACCCCAAGCATTTACCGTAGCAGCAACGCTATAAAACCGGCAGAGGACGGAGGGTGAGAATGATGGGGAAAATAGACTGGTCCGGTTTGTACCGCCAAGCTCCTGAATGGTTTTGTGATGCCAAATTCGGATTGTTTTTTCATTGGGGACCATACAGTGTACCTGCTTATCAAAATGAATGGTATTCCAGAAATATGTATGCAAAAGGTCTTGGTCAGCATCAGTGGCATGTATCTAAATACGGCAAATTGAAGGATTTTGGCTATAAAGATTTTTATAAAGGCATGACAGGTGCAGCTTTTGACCCGGACGAATGGGCAAATCTTGTTAAACGGTCAGGCGCACGCTATGCAGGACCTGTTACGGAACATGCCGACAATTTTTCTATGTGGGACAGCAAAATAAATCCTGTTAACTGCGTAAATTACGGACCAAAAAGGGACGTCACGGGGGAGTTTGCCGGGGCGATGCGTAAAAGCGGCTTAAAAGTTCTCAGTACCTTTCATCATCAATGGCTTTGGGGATGGTTTATGAGTACCGACCCTGAAGCCGATGTGTATGACCCTGCTAACGAGCAATATTACGGGCCCTGCCTTCCCTTGGAAACTAACCGCTACATTCCTTACCGTCTGCCGGATGAAGCTTTTTGTGAGAGCTGGCTTAAAAAAGTTAAAGAGGTGGTTGAGAGCTATCAGCCGGATGCTCTGTACTTTGACAGCCGTACTAATATTATTGATGAGAAATTCCGTTATGCCATGGCGGAGCATTATTATAAAACAGTGCCATGGGGTATCATTACTTATAAACAAGAGGATATGCCGAATAATGTAGGTGTCTTGGATATAGAAAGAGGACATTTTTCCGATGCAAAACCTTTTTTCTGGCAAACAGATGACCGTCTGGAAGATAATGTAACATGGTGCATGGTACAAGAACCTAAATATAGGTCAGCTCAAGGCGTTGTGCATCAATTATGCGATATTGTGTCTAAAAACGGCGCTCTGCTGCTTAATATCGGTCCTTATGCGGACGGAAGTTTTCATAAGGATGCAATAAAGGAGCTGCATACCATTGGCGATTGGCTTGCTGTTAACGGAGAAGCAATTTATGAAACCCGGCCTTGGCGCATAGCGATGGAAGGGGCGGGAAGTAAAGAAGATAACGATTATGATGTAACCCGCATCGAAGCCCAGATTAGAGAGGGGCTTGAGCCGGCGGATGCAAGGCAAACCGAATATAATCATAAGGATTTTCGTTTTACTGAAAAAGGCGAGGCGGTATATGCAATAGCATTGGGATTGCCGCGTGACGGAAAGTTTTTAATTAAGAGCCTGAACCAATATAACATGCCCCATATACATAAAGTGGAGCTTTTAGGCTATAAAAATCCTTTGGTTTTTAAGCGCACGGATGCCGGATTATTAGCAGAAATGCCTGAAAACCCTCCGGGGCAACTTGCGTGGACGCTAAAAATAATCGGGAGCGGGAGTGAATTATGAAAACAATAATAACAATTTACACAGGAAAAGGGCTGCAAGACCCTTTGTCTGCGCTTATAAGCAAATATCCGTTTAAGCAAGTCAGCTTAGTTGATGATACAATTATCGGCGAATGTGTAAAAGCCGGTGAAGTGACGGAGGAAGTGCGGGCCCGTCTTAATAAATATTATTATGCCGCAGTTTCAATGGGCGCAGATATAATCCTTAATACCTGCTCATCTGTAGGAGATATTGCTGATGAATTTGCAGCTGAACTTCCAATTCCTTTGATGCGCATTGATGAAACTATGGCAGAAACGGCTGTCAGAAATCATGAAAAAATTGCGATTGTGGCAACGCTTGGCACTACCCTTGACCCGACTATGCGGCTTATACAGAATAAAGCCAAAAAAACAGGGAAACAAATCGAAATTGTAAGAGTTTTGGCGGGAGGGGCTTTTGACGCACTTGTTGCAGGAAAACCGGCGGAGCATGACGAAATTATAAAGCATACGGTTGCAGGCATAAAAAATGCCGAATGCTTTGTATTAGCGCAAGCCAGCATGATGAGGATGGAAGAAAATCTGCGGGAGCTGGCCGGAATCCCTGTATATTCCAGCCCCAAACTATGTTTAGAAAAGCTTGCCGCCCAATATGTGACGGAGAGAATGTGAATAATTTGGATGAACTGCTTCTTTCAAAAACAATGAATAAATACCCCAGACCCAAGACAGTCAGCACTAAAACTTCGCCCTTTTCAGGCAAAATAATAGTGCTGGATGACGACCCCACAGGTACACAAACCGTACATGGCGTACCTGTTTATATGGATTGGCTTCCGGGAACATGTGAACATGCTTTTACAGGGGACAGTCGTGTGGTTTTTATTTTAACAAACAGCCGCAGTTTTTCTGCGGAAAAAACCCGTGAAGTTCACATAGAGATTGCAAAAAGATTAATGGCCGCTTCTCTTCAAACAAAAATTCCTTTTTTGCTAATCAGCCGCAGTGATTCAACTTTACGCGGACATTGGCCTTTAGAAACCTCTGTCTTGCGTGAGACATTGGAAAACGAAGGACATTTGCCTTTTGATGCAGAGATAATATGCCCGTTTTTTTCTGATGGCGGACGATATACGATTGAAGGCGTTCATTATGTTGCATATGATGACAGTTTAATTCCCGTAGGAGATTCTGAATTTGCTAAGGATAAAACATTTGGATTTAGCAGCAGTCGATTAACCGAATGGATTGAGGAAAAAACAAAAGGCGAGATATCATCCGGCGAAGTTGTGGAAATCAGCCTGGATATGCTGAAAAGTCCAAAAGCGGTAAGTAATAAGCTGATGTGTTTGTCAAATTTTGAGAAAGTATCAATAAATGCGCTGTATCAAAGCCATTTGGACAATCTTTGCGTAGCGTTATGGGCGGCTATGGATGCGGGTAAAACATTTTTGTTCCGCACTGCCGCATCTTTTATCAATGCTTTGGGCGGCGTTTCCTTCCGCCCGGATTTGGATGTGTCTGAAATTATTAAGGATATCAGTCCTAACGGCGGCTTGATTGTGGCGGGAAGTCATACGCAAAAAACAAGCGAGCAGCTTACTAATTTGGCAAATTTTCCGGGTGTAACATTTGTCAATTTTGACCAGCGCACCGCATTGGTTAATGACGAAGCTTTTGAAGCGGAAATTCTGCAAGCTTCAAAGATATGCACCATTGCTTTAAAAGCGGGCAAAAATGTGGTTCTAAGTACTTCACGAAAGCGTGTGGATGTTGAAACAGGAAACCCCGAAGACGAATTGAGTCTGGCTGTAAAAATTTCTAAGGGATTATCCAAAGCGGTAGCCAAGTTGGACTGCACCCCCCGCTTTGTTATGGCAAAAGGTGGAATTACTTCAAGTGATGTTGCGACAGACGGGCTGAAAATCCGCCGTGCTGAAATAGTAGGACAGGCTGCGCCGGGCGTTCCCGTTTGGCGATGCGGGGAAGAGAGCCGCTTTCCGGGCATGGGATATATTATATTGCCGGGAAATGTAGGGGATGATATGCTGCTGTATAATTTGGTTGAGAAGCTAACACTTTACTGCGACTGCAACTATACCGGCAAAAGAAATATAAATTTGGAGGGGTTAAGTGGACTTAGAAAATAAAGTAATTATATCAGTTGCCCCTGTATCTCCTTTGCCGCATTATATTGATTACGGCTTGCTTGCAAAAGATATTGCCGGATGCGAGTCAGAGGGAGCGGCGATGGTTCATCTTCATGTCAGGGATAAAAACGGATTTCTTACGGATAATGTTGATGATTTTGCAGAATGCGTTAATGCATTGAAAAGTTCTTCAAATATAATAATACAGGCAAGCACCGGCGGCATATCCGAAATGAATATAAACCAAAGATGCGCCCCTTTGTTTTTATCCGAAGTAGAAACATGTTCGCTCAATGTAGGCTCTGTTAATCTTGGCGGTGCTGTATATAAAAATTCGCCCGATGATATTGAAACCTGTATAGAAATTATACTAAAGCAAAAGAAAATGCCTGAGATTGAAATTTTTGAACTTGGCATGATTGAAACCGTGCGTAAGTTGGATTTTAAATATAATCTGCCCAAACCAATTATGATGAATCTGGTAATGGGGCATGAGGGTGGATGTCCTGCAAACCCCAAGGCTTTAACAGCTTTGTGGCATTATTTAAACGAAGATTTGTGGGGGTTTACACAAGCTAATCGGCGGGATTTCCGTTTAATGTCCTGCGCTCTTGGGTTGGGGGCGAGGCTTGTACGCATTGGATTGGAAGACAGCCCGTATCTTGACGGAAGCATCGTAACAGAAAATACGCCGCTTGTTGCCGGTCTTGCAAAATTAATACGCTCTATTGGGCTTGAACCGGCAACGCCGGAAGAAGCCCGCAAAATACTTGGTTTGGAGGTTATATAATGAAATCGTGGGACAAAGGGGAACTTCGAGTAAAAGGGCAATATCTTTTTAATGGTACAGTGCCGTTTTTTTGGCTTGGGGACACAGCATGGCGGCTTTTTCAATGCCTTAATTTTGAACAAAGTTATAAATACCTAAAAAATAGACACGACAAAGGATATAATGTCATTCAGGCAGTATTGATTGCACATGTCAGATATACGGATGAGAGGGAAGGCAGAACACCGCTGCTTGATAGCGACATGAATGCATTTCTTTCAAAAGAAAACGAACCATATTGGAAACATGTTGAATCCGTTGTTGAACTTGCCGGGGATATGGGTATATATATGATGCTGCTTCCTGTTTGGGGAAATTACGCCAAGGGCGGATTTTTAAACAGCAACAATGCGTTAATCTACATGAAATTTTTAACGGAACGCTTTAATAAATACGATAATATTATCTGGTCATTAGGCGGAGATATCCGCGGTGATGAACATTATGACATGTGGGATGCCTGCGGAAAATATTTGAAAGAATTTTCTCCGGGCAAACTTGTGGGTTTTCATCCTTTTGGCAGGACGTCATCATCTTATTGGTTTAATGACTGCAAATGGCTTGATTTTAATATGTTCCAGTCCGGACATAGGCGGTATGACCAAAGAAACTTAAATGAATGGGATGAAACTTCATCTAATGAACCCTGGCATGGAGAGGACAGTTATCTTTATGTGGAAGCAGACCTTTCTAAAAATCCTTTAAGGCCTGTTTTGGATGGTGAACCATCATATGAACAGATTCCGCAAGGTCTGCACGACGGAACCCAGCCGTATTGGCAGGAACATCACATACGAAGATATGCCTGGTGGCCTGTTTTAGCGGGAGCTTGCGGTCATACTTACGGGGATAATGCCGTTATGCAAATGTATGGAATGGGCACGCCACCGGCCTTCAGTGTAAAAAACACATGGGAAGAAGCCTTACATCATGCCGGCTCAGGGCAGATGGCCTTTTTAAAAGACCTTATGATTGAAATGGACTTTGTAAATTGCAAACCGCTAATGCAGCTTATAAAAGGAGAGGCTGGCGAAAAAGAGGATGCTTTGCTGGCATTTGGAAACGAAAAAAACATAGTTGTATACAATTATAGCGGAAGAAAATTCTGCCTTAAAGCCTCAAAGAAATTTAATGCCTGGTGGTATGACCCGGCAAGCGGGATAAGAAGCTTTTTGGGTTTAACGGACTTGTCCCCGGGGCATAACTTTTGTCCGCCTGTAAAAAAATATGGTCATAACGACTGGGCGCTTATTTTGAAAAACATATAAATCCAAACAGCAATTTGGTTTTTCGGGATGTATCTACTGTATACAATTACAATTTATACGGCATGCATAAAATAATTGTCATGAAATTTGCATAGGATTTTTTATTTTTATAACATTATTACATACACATTACAGGACATACGATGTATACTTATGATTATAATTAAGATTGACGCATTTTTAAGTTGATTATATACCAAAAAATTACAGTTCAACATATTTGAGAGGTTGATGTATATGAGCATAAGCCGAAGAGAAGTTCAAAAATCAGCCCGTCGCTTGGCAAGGGCAGAGCGTAAAATAGAACGCCGCCCGGGCTTAAAAAGTACAGTACCTCTTTCTGTAAATCTTAAGAAAAATTTTCCTCTGTACACAATGGTGCTCCCCGGCTTTGTTATTCTGCTGCTTTTTAATTATCTGCCTATGTATGGTGTCATAATGGCATTTCAGGACTTTAGGCCTGCACTTGGTTTTACAGGCAGCGATTGGGCGGGTCTAAGACATTTTGAGCGCATCATAGCAGACCCTCTTTTTAACAGGGCTTTTATGAACTCTGTGTTCTTAGGCATATGGCAGCTTATTATCTCTTTTCCTGCGCCCCTTATATTTGCGTTGCTACTTAATGAAATCAGGCATAATAAATATAAACGTACAGTACAAACAATATCTTATATGCCATTCTTTTTATCTAGTGTTATAATAATCGGTCTGCTAAGAGATATGCTGTCTTACTCCGGTGGGGCGATAAATATTATTTTAGATTCTATTGGTTTTGACAGGATTGACTTTTTTATGAGGGCTGATATGTTCCGCGGAATTTTTATCGGAGTGGGGCTTTGGCAAAGTGTAGGCTTTGGTGCTATTTTATATTTGGCGGCTATTGCAGGCGTTAATCCCGAGTTATATGAATCTGCCCGGATAGACGGCGCAAACCGTTTCCAGATGGCAGTAAGCATCACCCTTCCAAGCATTATGCCCACATTTGTAATTCTTTTTATACTTAATATAGGAACATTACTTAATAACGACTGGAACACCATCCTGCTAATGTATAATCCTGCAATTTATTCTACGGCAGATGTTGTTGGTACTTATGTATTCAGAATTGGAATAGAAGGCTTTGGGCACCAAAGCTATGCGGCTGCGGTTGGACTTTCTATGTCTTTAATATCCGTTGCAATGCTGACTATTGCTAATTATATCGCAAGGTGGGTGGGAGAAACCTCGCTCTGGTAATTTATTATACAGCGAATTAACTTTAAAATGCGTCAAGTTTACTTGTAAGTATTTTAAAGTTATATGAAAGGAGTATGGCAAAGAATGAAAAAAATGTACGCTTTTGACTATTTTCTTTATGCTCTAATGGCGGTATTTATGATATCCTGGCTTTATCCGCTTATCCTTACTCTTTCTATATCTTTTAGCGACGGCACAGACCCGCTTTTGCGAGTGACATTCCTTCCTGTAGATTTTAATATTGAATCATACCTATTTGTTTTTCAGGATGGAAGAATATTCAGATATTATCTTAATACGATTCTCTATGCTTCCGGTAGTGTTGTGGTGCATCTGCTGTTTACTTCAATGATGGCATTTCCTTTCATTATAGCTGACTTTAGGGGCAAGACTTTCCTTAATATCTACATGGTGATTACAATGTTTTTTGGCGGAGGGCTGCTTCCAAGTTTTTTTATAAACCGAGCTTTAGGCATGATTGACAATCCGCTGGTTATGATTTTACCCGGGGCGGTAAGTGGTTTCGCCGTTATACTTTTCCGTACTTTTTTCAAGAATTTGCCTAATGAGCTAAGGGAATCCGCTTATATAGACGGTGCGGGGCATTACAGGACGCTTTTTCAAATAATTCTTCCTTGCTCCAAAGCGCTGCTGGCCACTGTTGCATTGTGGAACATTGTGGGTACTTGGAATTCCTGGTTTCCGGCAGTGTTGTATTTTCGTAATAATGACTTAAATCCTATACAAATTTATTTACGCAGACTGCTTATTTTGTTTGATTTTCAAGACACACAAAATATAGACCTGAGGGCTATGCATACTTTGGTGACAAACCGCACCCTGCGCAGTGCTGCCGTGATAATTACCATATTCCCCGTCTTGTGCATATATCCGTTTATGCAAAAACATTTTGCGAAGGGGGTGATGATTGGCTCAGTAAAAGGTTAACTGTAAAATTTATGCAATGAATATTATTAATGCAATGAGTATTATTAAAAAGGAGTGAAAGTCAAATGAAAAAATTATTAATTCTTTGTTCTTTGCTGCTGACCGCTGTTTTTGTATTTGCTGCCTGCGGCGGAAACAATGACCCTTCTCCGGCAGGCACACCTGCGCCTCAGCCAACACCTGCTGTGGCTGCTACACCTCCGCCTCCTGCTGTTGATGAGCATGTCAGTATTCTTCCGTGGACAGGTGACCCTATTACATTCACGTTTTTTGCCTTTGACGTAGGCGTTGATGAACCTGAAAATGCTTACGGCGTACAATTGCTTAGAGAAATGATGGGTAATGTAGAGATTATATGGGATACACCAACTCAAGCGGATTATAACACCAGATTAAATCTTTATTGGGCAGGCGGCGGTCTTCCTGATGTTCTGTGGGTAAACCGCGGCAATTCCTGGGACCACGGAATACAGTACAGCGGAATGCTGCTGGACTTTAATCCTTTCTTGCAGTATATGCCTAACTTTGTAGCGGCAGCGCAAGATGCGCCTTGGGCAATGCGTTATACCACCACCGACGGAAGGTTAACAAAAATTCCTAACTTGGAAAATGACGCTATACCTGAAGCATGGTTTGCAAATATGGAAGTGCTTAACCGTTTTGGCATAGCTATTCCTACCACACTTCAAGAACTTGAAGAAGCTATGCAAATTATAGTAGACAATGACCCTGCCATTGTTCCTTTTCAAACTTACGGCTGGGGCTTGGGCTATTATGTAGACACAATAAGCTTGATTTTGGGCAATCCTTTCCCGGCTAACAGGCGTTTCTTTGACCACGACAGCGGAATGTGGGACCACCATATGCTTAATGCTACAGGCGCTTCCAGATACCGTGAAGTTGTCGAACTTCTTACGGATTGGCGTGAAAGAGGATTTTTGCATCCGGAATTTATGACATTAAGCGGCGACGAAGCTCAAGTTATTATGGCTTCCGGAAACTGGGCTTTTACATATGCTTGGGCAGAGCAGCTTACTGCATGGTTTAACATCGGCCATCGCGACCCTTATCCGTTTGAAATTTCATGGATGATGAATCCTCAACCTCAACCGGGAGTAGCACCTTTTATTAATGCCCGTGTTATGGGTGACAACGTGTGGTGGGGATTTGTTGCAAGGGAAGATGTGCATCATCCGGAAGTGCTTGCCGCGGTTATAGATTTAGTATACAGCTATGAAATTGCAACAGCATTCCAGTGGGGCCAAGAAGGTGTTTCTTTCCGATATGATGCAGATGGTATAAAATACTGGATTCCTGAATTTTTAGAAGAAGGCCAGGACGCACGCAATGCGCTTGGAATATGGAATTTTATGCTTCCGAGATATGCAACTCTCCGTGATGATACTGCCCTTATGCGTGGTTTTAATGACGAAGCGCAAAGAGCAATCCGCGGCGTTACTCAAGCTTTGCTTAGAGGTGATGCAAGAGTTATCCACGCTCCGTTTGACCCTATTTTAACTGACAGAGAACGTGAAGATGCCGCATTTATCAGAAGTTCAAACAACACTGTGCAAGATGAGTGGATTGCACAAATGATTGCGGGCATCCGTCCGATTACAGACTTTGATGCCATGCTGGAAGCCATAGCGGAGGTAGCTGACCTACAAACCTACATGGATATCTGGAACAATGCACCGCAAATGCCGATGCGCCCGACATGGCAGGAAAGAAATTGGATTTATCCATGATGAAATAACACGCAATTCTTTATGCTATGGGTGGCTTACAGTTGCCCGTATCATTCAAAAATAACCAAAAGGGTTGCCTTTTAGCTGCGGTTGTGGCAGGCAACCCTTTTGGTTATGATGATATTTACGAGGAGGTATTATTTTGCTTATAGACACTGCTAAAAGCCCATATGCCAAGCTGTACTCCCTGCCAACCGGCAGCGTGCGGTGGCGAAACGGATTATGGCTTGACCGTTTTAATTCGGTCGCAGACAAGACAATACCGCATATTTTAAGTGTATTTGCCGATAAAGAAAGTCATTTTCATCAAGTAGAGAATTTTCGTATTGCGGCGGGACTTAGTGACGGAGAGTTCAGAGGTAATCCGTATGGCGACGGTGACTTTTATAAGCTTATGGAAGGGCTTATCTACACCTATGCAATGCGGGGTGATAAAGAAATTGACCGTCAGCTTGACGGATATATTGAACTTATAGCTGCTGCCCAGCAGCCGGACGGCTATATATCCACCAAGCAAATTATCGGCGAGCGTAAGGGTATGCTGCGGCATGGAGATATTAATGATTTTGAAGAATATAATTTCGGACATCTTTTTACGGCGGCATGTATGCATAAAAGGGTTACGGGCAAGGATAATTTTTTAAATGTTGCTAAAAAATGTGCGGGATATTTAAAAAATATGTATCGCGGTATTTTAGAGGAAGGCAAAGCGCAAACGGCTGTTTGCCCCAGCCACTATATGGGTTTGTTTGAACTATACCGTATTACCGGGGATAATGAATATCTTGAGCTGGGAAAAACCGCCATATCTTTAAGAGATTTAATCAAAGACGGAACGGACGATAACCAAGACCGCGCCCCCCTTTTGGAACATCGTAAAATTGTGGGGCATGCCGTGCGCTCTACTTATCTTTATGCAGGCGTTGCGGATATGTATTTGGAGACCGGTGATAAAAGCTTTTTGCCTGTACTTGACAGCTGTTGGGAAAACCTTATGACACAAAAAATTTATATCACAGGCGGATGCGGGGCCCTTTACACGGGAACCTCGCTTTTCGGTATGCTGCTCGATGCGCAGTATGTACATCAAGCTTTTGGATATGAGTATCAATTGCCTAACATAACAGCATATAACGAAACTTGCGGCACAGTAGGGCATATTCTTTGGGCGCACAGAATGTTTATGCGGGAACCCAAAGCGGAGTATATGGATTTGATTGAACGCTCATATTATAATCTAATTTTGGCATCTGTAAGTTTGGACGGACAGAAATACTTTTATGAAAATATGCTGCGCCGTACAAAGACTCTGGATTATCCTGTAATGTGGCCGACGGAAAGAAGCGGTGTTTTTGAGTGTTTCTGCTGCCCTACCAACATATCGCGCGCCATTCCTGAAGCGGTTGATTATGTCTACAAAGTTAGCGACGATACGGTATGGTGCGGCATGTACGCAAACAGCGAAGCTGAAATAAAACTGAAAAACGGTGCGGCTTTTACTCTTGAACAAGTTACAGATTATCCTTGGAGCGGTTCTGTCAGCATATCTGTAACAGACACAGAAAACAGCACGCCGTTTACGCTTAATATACGGATTCCGAGCTGGGCGGAGAGTGGTTCAATTGTATTTGCCGGAAATTTCAAATGTCTTACCAAAGCAGATGCCAATACTTTTGTGCCTATAAATATAAATTCCGCCGTCGGTTCGGTCAATATAATATTTGACATGCCTGTGCGTTATATCGCGGCGCATCCGAAAGTTGAAGAAGACACAGGGCAGGTTTGCGTAACCAGAGGACCGCTTGTGTACTGTGTGGAAAGTCATGACTTGCACGGAGTTCCAATGGATGATTTAATGCTGCTGTCTGATGCGGAATTTCACGAGGAGCATAGTGAAATTGGGGGAGTGCCTATTGTAGCTGTAAACAGCGATGCCGTATTTGTAGTGCGCTCTGACGAAAACGACTTAGACGCTCTTTATCAGCCATTGAGGGTTAAAGGTCTTCAAAAAACCAAATTGCGTATGATTCCTTATTTTGCCTGGGATAATCGAGGTTTTGGGGAAATGAAAATTTGGCTGCCGCTTCATTATACATTCAAAATTTCGGAGGGATGATTATGAGCAAAATTATTGTTAAATGCTTAAAATGCAATCATATAGAAAATCCCTTGGGATATCAGCTTGAGGAAAATCCCTGTCTGTCATGGATTGTAGAATGTGACACAAATGCACCATCCGAAGCATGTGTTGAAATTGCAGCCGATTCTGCATTTTCCGATATTGTATACTACAGCGGTATGTGTAAAGATATAGATAGCCTGTGTTTTTCCCCGGCAATAACTCTAAAACCAAGAACCAGATATTTTTGGCGTGTAACAGTAAAAACAGCCGACAGCACGGCATGCGGTGAAGCCTGGTTTGAAACGGCCAAGCAGAATGAACCATGGTGTGCTAAATGGATATCCCCGGCTGTTCAGCCTAAACGCCATCCGATATTGTTTTCTGAATTTGAGATAAAAAAGCCTATATCCTATGCCCGCGCTTATATATGCGGGCTTGGTCTGTATTATCTGTCTTTTAATGACGTAACTGCCGGGGATGAAGCGCTTTCTCCGGGGTTATGTGCTTACGATAAATGGCTTCCGTACCAAACTTACGACATAACTGACCTTCTTAAAACGGGGATAAACACAGCCGAAATAAATCTGGGCAATGGGTGGTACAAAGGGCGTTATGGGCTTCATAGAAAAAACTTCCAATATGGCAAAGAATTTGCGTGTATTTGTGAAATAGTCATAACTTACCAAGACGGCACCCAAGATATAGTATCAACAGATTCAAATTGGAAAATTAAACTATCTGCTGTAACAGATTCAAATATTTTTGACGGCGAATACAGGGATGACACATTGGAAGCGGATTCCTTCTCAGAAGTTAAGGAAATAGATATCCCTTTAAATATCCTTGAACCAAGAAGAAGCCCTCCTATCAAAATTATGCACCGACTTAAACCCATAAAAATTATACATACTCCTTTGGGTGAAACTGTGCTGGATATGGGTCAAAATATGGTGGGCTGGTTAAAATTTGCAAACAAAGCACCGCGGGGAAGCAAGATTCATCTCCAATTTGGTGAGGTTTTGCAAGACGGAAATTTCTACCGCGATAATTTGAGAGGAGCGCTTGCGGAGTTTAAATACACAAGTGACGGAGTTCGAAAAAGTGTATGTCAAGCTTATACATTTTACGGATTCAGATATGTAAAGCTGGCCAAATGGTCTCAAGAGGTCAATATAGAAGATTTTGAAGGGCTGGCGCTGTATTCTGCACTTGAATCTGCGGGGTATATTAAAACATCCAACGAAAAAATAAACAAGCTGTTTGAAAATACATTGTGGGGACAAAGGGGAAATTTTCTGGATGTTCCAACCGACTGCCCCCAAAGGGACGAGCGCATGGGCTGGACAGGCGATGCGCAGGTATTTTTTGGAACAGCGGCATTTAATATGGATGTTGCGGCATTTTTTTCAAAATACTGTTATGACCTTATGCTGGAACAAAAAGAATTTGACGGCAATGTGCCTGTTGTAATCCCCAGGCATGACGTAATTCAAGCCGGCTCTTGCGCTTGGGGCGATGCCGCCGTTATAATCCCCTGGAGTCATTATGTAAGATATGGAGATAAAAGCATATTAAAGCGCCAATATCCAAGTATGAAGGCGTGGGTAGACCATATACGCAGCCGTGATGTCAAAACAGGCAATACACATCTTTGGAAAGGGGATTTTCATTTCTGCGACTGGCTTGGGCTTGACAATGAAGACCCCATCGGCAACAGATTCGGCGGAACAGAAAGCACATATCTGGCAAGTTGTTTTTACCGCTATTCATCTATGTTGCTGGCAAAAGCCGCAAGGGTTTTGGGCAATGATGAAGATGCCGCATTTTATGACAAACTTTCCAAAGGCATACGCAATGCCATAATAAATGAATATGTTACTCAAACAGGCAGATTGGCGGTTACCACTCAAACTGCTTACATCCTGGCGTTGTATATGGATATTATGCCTGAAAAATGGCGTGATAAAATTGCCCGCGCCTTGTCTTTGAAGTTAAAAGAATCAGAATTTCATTTGCGAACAGGTTTTATAGGCACACCGTATCTTTGCAGAGTCCTTTCCGCAGAAGGGTATAACAATACAGCTTACCGCCTGTTATTGCAGGAAGATTGCCCAAGCTGGCTGTATCAGGTTAATATGGGAGCCACCACCATATGGGAAAGGTGGAATTCTATTCTGCCTGACGGAAGTATGAGTGATACGGGCATGAATTCGCTAAACCATTATGCATATGGAAGTATAGTGGAATGGATGTACAGGGATGTGGCGGGTATTAACCCCATTGAAGAGTACCCGGGCTTCCGTAAATTCAAGCTTGCCCCAAAGCCTGACCCGCTGCTTAACAGCATAGATGCTGTTTTTCATTCGCCTTCGGGCACAATAAAAAGTGCATGGAAATACCTTGAAGCCGATGAAATTAAGTATTCTTTTGCTGTGCCTTACGGTACTGTGGCGCTGTTAACCCTTGCGCATTTTCCGGACGGCTTTGCGGATAAAGAATTAACTCCGGGTATACATAATTTCCGTATAAAATTACCTTTGCAAACAGATAAATTTACATTAGATACCCCAATAAGCGAGCTATATAATTATCCCAAAATAATTGAAATGCTGCATAAAGAATTGCCTCAACTGCCGAGATTCGCTATGTTTCGGGAGATGGCGGGCATGCGCAGTTTGCGTGATTTTTGCAAAGAAGGGTTTATAAGTTTGACGGACGAAGAAGCATCCGCATTATTTTCGGTTTTTAATCATCGGGAGGAATAAACGATGCATAGTAAAAAAGAGTTATGGCCCGTTATGCTCACACCATTTACTTCGGGAGGAGATGTGGACTACAACGGCGTAAGAAAGCTTATTGAATGGTATGAACAATCAGGAGCGGACGGTCTTTTTGCTGTATGCTTATCCGGCGAAATGTTCTTTCTTTCATTGGAAGAGCGCATTAAACTGGCAGCTTTTGTTAAAAAACATGCAAATATTCCTGTGGTTGCTTCCGGGCATATTTCAACAAATGTATCAGACCAATTAAACGAACTTCGCCGTTTAAGCGAAACGGGTATTGACGCTTTGGTGCTTGTTACAAACCGTTTTGCTGCGGAAAATGACACCGCCGCACAATGGCAAAACAATTTGGAGCAAATTCTTAATGGCTTGGATGACGGCATTCCTCTTGGTTTATATGAATGCCCATATCCCTATAAGCATTTGCTTACTGATGACGGGCTGGCCTTTTGCAACTCTACAGGGCGTTTTTTGTTTCTTAAAGATACCTGTTGTGATATTGATACCTTGCGCAGAAGGCTTAATATCTTAAAGTATGGCGGCATTAAACTGTACAATGCCAACACCGCTACATTACTTGAGTCTTATCATCTGGGTGCAGCGGGCTATTCTGGTGTTATGGCGAATTTTCATCCCGAGTTGTATGTTCAATTATCACAAATATGGCAGGAAAAAGAGCGGGCTGCCCTAATGCAGTCATTCTTGACAACATGCGCCCATATTGAAAGACAATTGTATCCTGTAAATGCAAAATACCACTTTAAGAAGCTGGGTCTGCCGATTGACATTTACACCAAATCCAAAAATTATAAAGAGTTGACCGAAACTTTTAAAGATGAGGTTTGCCAAATGAATATGCTGGTTAATTGGTTTAAAAGGAGTTGGGGTAATATTGATTAGAATTACAGAGTATATCAAAGAGTATATATATGAAGATGATAGAGAGTTTCAAAGCGGTCACGCTTCAACGCTGACAAAGCTGACGAATGGGGATATTATGGCTGCATGGTTTGGCGGAAGCTGGGAAAAAGCGCCCGATACGGCAATTTGGATGTCACGCAGAAAAGGAAATAGTTGGCAAAAGCCATATATAGCAGCCGATACTTATGGTGTTCCTGTGTGGAATCCTGTTTTGTTCTGCCAAAAAGACGGCCGTATTGCACTGTTTTACAAAGAGGGTGCGGCGATACCGGAATGGCTCACTATGGTTAAGTATTCGGACGATAACGGCGAAACATTTTCTGATGCTGCAGAACTTGTACCCGGTGATAAAAGCGGCGGGCGAGGTCCGGTTAAAAATAAACCAATTATACTTTTGGACGGAACAATTGCCGCACCGGCATCTGTCGAAGGGGAACTATGGGATTGCTTTGCAGATTTATCCAAAGACGGCGGCAAAACTTGGAATCACAGTGGTTTAGTTCCCGTGCGGCGCATTAGATATGATGTGATTGACCAAGTTTATGACCGCAGACATTGCTACGGGAAAGGAATAATACAGCCTACGCTATGGGAGTCAAAACCGGGCCATGTGCATATGCTAATGCGCTCAACATCCTCGGCTATTTTCCGAAGCGACAGCGTAGACGGCGGAAAAACCTGGTGCTGCGCATATCAAAGCGGTTTGCCGAACAACAACAGCGGAATTGACTTGGCGCAGCTTCCTGGCGGAGACCTGGTTTTGGCATGGAATCCTGTAGGAAATCTGCCGAATTATTACAAAGGCCCTCGCACGCCGCTTGTGTTATCGCACTCTTGTGACAACGGAAAAACTTGGAGCAAGGTTTTTGTCTTGGAAGACACCCATGGAGGTTTTGCGTATCCGTCTATTATTGCCGATGAAAAAGAGATTTTGCTGACATACACCTGGAAAAGAGAAAGAATTGTCTTTTGGAAGCTGCAATATGAAAGGTGCTAGATTTATGGCAACTTACGATGATTTAGAAAAAGACTTTTTATCTCCAAAAACCATTCACCGTTCCTTGCCGTTTTGGGCTTGGAACGATGCTCTTTGTGCGGATGAACTTGTACGGCAAATATATTCCATGAAAGAACAGGGAATAGGCGGCTTTTTTATGCATTCCAGAGAAGGGCTGGAGACGGAGTATTTAAGCCCTGAATGGTTTGACCTGATAAAAATATGCGTGGACACCGCAAAAGAGCTGGATATGGAAGCTTGGCTGTATGACGAGGACAGGTGGCCTTCCGGGACAGCGGGAGGCAAAGTGATGCAAGACGGCGGTGATGATTCGCGCTGCAAAGGTCTTACAATAGAGGTAACCAAAACTTTTCCGGAAGATAACGGCGAAGAAATTTTGGCGTCTTATAAGGCTTTGGTCGACGGACACAATCTTAGTTATTTCAAAAGGCTGGATAAAATTGAATCTCTTTTAGAAAATGAGGTCTATCTTTTATGCCGCATTGAAGTTTCCGGAACAAGCGAGTGGTTTAATGACGAAACGCCGCCGGATAATCTTAACCCACGGTCCGTAAAGAGGTTTATTGATATTACACATGAGGCATATAAAGCCGGAGTGGGGGATGAATTCGGAAAAACCATTAAAGGGATATTTACGGATGAACCCGGTCTGCATGACAGCCACGCCGCTTTTAATCCCAACCGCGGTTGGATTCCTTGGACATATATTTTTGCGGACTATTTTAAACAAAAGCGTGGTTATGATATTTTTAGCCGCATCCCGCTCATTTTCTTTAACAACAAGGACAGTGCGCAGATACGCCATGATTATTGGCGCACAGTGACGGAATTATATACAGACAGCTATTCCAAGCAAATAGGCAAGTGGTGCGAGGATAATAATATCTCTTTTACTGGGCATTTTCTTCAAGAAAACCGCATCGGCTTGTCTGCCCGCATCGGCGGAGCGGTAATGCCGCATTTTGCATATCAACATGTTCCCGGAATAGACTTGTTAAACGAACAAGCAAACGAATATCTCACAGTGCGTCAATGCACAAGTGTGGCAAATCAGTATAACAGACCATGGGTGTTAACAGAAACTTATGGCTGCACGGGCTGGGGTTTTACTTTTGAAGGTCAGAAATGGCTGGGTGACTGGCAATTTGTGCAAGGTGTTACCCGCCGATGCCAGCATTTGGCACTATATTCAATAAAAGGCTGCCGTAAGCGGGATTATCCGCCTGTGTTTAATTATAATACAAGCTGGTGGAGATTTAATCATGTTGCGGAAGATTATTTTGCAAGATTATCTGTCGTAATCAGCAAAGGAAAACCGATAAGAGATATCTTGATTTTGCATCCTTCCACAACGGCTTGGGCTATGCTTGGCACAAGCCCTTACGGCACGCCCCGCCGCAGGGACGAAAGAGACATACCAAAGATTGACGAAATTGGCTATGAACTTAATCGTCTGCTAAAATATTTAATGGAACAGCATTATGATTTTGACCTGGGTGACGAGATAATAATGGAGCGGGAAGCCTTTGTGCAAGCGAATATATTGACAATCAAAGAAGCCTCTTATAAAACAGTGGTCATTCCTGCAATAAAAACTATGTTAAACAGCACTTATAAACTTTTAGAAGATTTTCTTGATGCAGGAGGACAAGTAATCGCCCTGGAACCCTTGGCAACTATGCTGGAAGGAAGGGAAACGAAGGAATTGTCAACGCTGTTTTCGCATAAAAACCTTTTAGTTGCAGAGAATTATGCCGAAGTAAGCGACGCATTAACGGAATGCCGAAATATTAGTATTCAAGACGAATACGGGCATGAAAATCCCAATATTTACTGTATGCTTAAAGAAATAGACAAAACTATGGTCCTTTTTGCTGTAAATCATAACCGCAATCAAAGATGTTCTGTTAAGATAAAAATATTTGCCTCAAATGTAGAAGAGTGGGATTTGCTGACCGGGCGGATATATTCTGCAGATTATTCACAAGGAGAAATTTCTGCCGATTTTGGTCCCGCTGAGTCCAAATTATATGTGCTTGGAAGGGGAGGGACAAAGTATTCCCATGTTTTGAAAAAGATACCTGATGATATGAGTTTATGCACAACATTAAATCAACATTTTACCTATAGACGAGACCTCCCGAATGCACTTACATTGGACAAATGCGCCTACAGAATCGGAAACATGTCTTTTTCAGATGAAATGCAGCTGTGGCAAGCCCAAAGGGATATAAGAGAAGTGCTGGAAATGCGGCAAATTTACTATAACGGACTTGTGCAAAGATATAAATGGGCTAATGAACCGCATCCAAATGACGGAACAAGAATTGAAATTAAATTCCAATTTTATGCCGAACATATCCCGGCGAATGGATTCTGTTTAGCTATAGAATCTCCGGGGTATTTTGACATATATCTAAATTCCGAACCGGCAGGGGCTGTAAAAACCGGCAATTATTTTATAGATAAAAGCATTGGCATAGTTCCTTTAAACGGTGCGCAAACGGGACTTAACACATTATTGATTGCATGTGATTATAAAAACAGTTATGAACTGGAAGACTGTTATATTATAGGAGATTTTGGTGTGGATACCCAAAGGAGAATCACCAAAGAGCCGCCAAAATTAATTCCGGGGGATTGGTGTTTGCAAGGCTTGATGCACTATCCCGGAGCTATTGTGTATGAAACTTCAGCGGATATAAATATTATCCCAAAAACACGGTACTTTTTGGATGCGGGTAAATTTTGCGCCACTGTCATTGCGGTTAGAGTAAACGCGAAAAATGCCGGATATATACCATGGAAGTGTGAAAATATGCTGGAAATCACTGATTATATTACAGAAGGTCTTAATAATTTTGAGTTGGAAGTCATGGGGAGTCCAAGAAATCTTTTCGGTCCCTTTCATCTGAAAAAGGGAGAGCCTCTTAACACAAGCTGGCAAAGCTTTAGAGCGGAAGGGGAAGAATATACACATGAGTACAATCTACAACCCTATGGTTTATTTAAATCGGTCAAAATATATACAGCCCCATATTAATATGGGGCTGTATATAAGTCTGCATTGTCTATGGCTTGCCATAGACGGATTATATCAAAGGGATAACCGGCCGGATGTTGATTGTTGGCTGGTTTTTGTGATTTTGGAGGGTGGTTTTTGAAGGTAACTATTTGGCGGCTACAAGAATTGGTAATTTTTACATCAAAAAAATATATAAAAAGGGCTTGACAATAGACATAAAAAAATATATAATAGCTAAAATCGACAAAAGGATTGGGATTTTAAGCGCATGAACATGACTTTAAACTTAAATTTGCAAACAGCAGAAAGAATGAGGAGGAGACCACAATGGGCAGCCGTGTGTGGTAATTTTGTATTGTGCGCTCCTTTGGATAATCTCTTAGAATAATTTTATGTGATTGTACAAATGAATTTACAAAAATATACAAAATAAACCTACCTCGGTTAAACGTTGGGAGGTTTATTTTTTTTATATAGATTACAAAAAAATAAATTTATAAGGAGTATGATTTTATGAAAAAAGCGTTTAGAAATCTATTGGTAATCCTGATGGCCGCTATGGCTTTAGGTGCATTGGCTGCTTGCGGCGGCAATGACAATGACGGACTAACCATAAACGAAGGTATTTTAACCATTGCATCCAGCCCCAATTTCCCGCCTTTTGGCTATATTGCTGATGGCGGCGGCTATACAGGAATTGACATTCAAATCGCAACATTAATAGCGGAGGAATTAGGTCTTGACCTTAGAATTGAAAGTATGCCTTTTGCCTCGGTTTTAATGGCTACTCAAACAGGATATTCTGATGTAGCTATTTCGAGCATGACTATCAATGATGCAAGAAGGCAAAATATGAATTTTTCTATACCTTATCTTATATCCGGTCAGGTTATTATAACACGCAGCGACAATAACAGTCTTGACGGCAAGGATGCCGAGCAAATTATTGAGTATCTACGCACTGCAAGAATGGGCGCAGGAACTCCGGCGAATACAGGAGCCGTATTTGCTGCAGATGTTATAGGTGCAAATGTTACTAATTTTCCATCCACTGCTCTTATGGTTGCCGGGATTGCCCAAGGTGCCGAGGGTGTAGAATATGGAATATTAGACCATTCAGTTGCTTTTACTATGATAGCCGACCATCCGGCTTTAAAAGTTATTGATGTGCCGCTTACCCGTGAATACTATGGAATAGGCGTTACCCTTGGTAATTATGAGTTATTGGAAAAGATTGATGAAGTTCTTGAAGTCATTATATCTGACGGCAGATTAGAAGCCATTTTGGCACAATACGGACTTTATATGGATATGGGAAGATAATTAAAATTCTAAAACAAAAGTGTAGTTAATGCGATTAGGGGGCTGACTTTTAAATGCAAGAAAATCTATTGCAAAATATGAGACAAACTATAATTGACCATCACAACCTTTTTTTACCTGCTTTAAGGGATATTATAATTATTGCTTTATTGGGGTTTGCTTTGGCATTTATTTTGGGCACTTTAATTGCCCTTGTAACTACAAATCCCAATAAAAATATCTTTTCGGAAATCGCTAAAAAAATCTTTGCAGGCTATGTGCTCCTTATACGCGGGCTGCCTTTAACGGTGCAGCTTCTGCTATGGTTTTTTGTCATTTTTCCTTTAGTTATAGGATTAAGGCTGCCTGCTTTTACAGTTGCAATTATAGTTTTCAGCATTGATGGCTCTGCTTATATTTCTGAAACTATAAGAGGAGCTGTGCAAAGTGTGGATAAAGGTCAGCTTGAAGCGGGACGTGCCGCAGGTCTTACGAATTTTCAAACAATGCGAAAAATTATATTGCCGCAGGCGTACAGGAATTCAGTGCCGCAATTTGGTAACGAATTAATAGGCATGACAAAGGCCACAAGCGTATTAAGCTTTATCACCATAACGGATATCACTCTTGCTGCCAACTTGATTATAGCAAGAACTTTTGAACCAATTACGCCCTATTTGCTTTTGGGTATAACGTATCTTGTTATTGTTTACTTCTTAACTTTAATAATAAAATTTTTTGAGAAGGTGGTGTTTGTTCGTGGAAGAAAATATAATTCACGCGAAAGGGCTGTCTAAATGCTTCGGGGAATCTTTGGTTTTAGACAATGTCAACCTTGAAGTTAAACAAGGGGAACGCATCGCTATTATAGGCGCAAGCGGCAGCGGAAAATCAACTCTTTTGCGCTGCCTTAATATGCTTGAAATTCCAACAGAAGGTGAAATAATTTTTCAAAATGAAAGGCTTGACCTGGGCAATATAAACAAAAAGCGTCAGAAAATTGGTTTTGTATTCCAAAGCTTCAATTTGTTTGCAAATATGAATGTTTTAAAAAATGTAACTTTAGCAACTCTTATGCAAAATAAATCTTTAAGTAAAGAGGCGGTAAACAAAAAAGCTATCGAACTTTTAACGAAGCTGGGCTTGAAGGACAAAACATATGCATGGCCAAATGATTTAAGCGGAGGTCAAAAACAGCGTGTTGCCATTGTTCGTGCGCTTATGAGCGACCCCGAGATAATGCTTTTTGACGAACCCACGTCCGCCCTTGACCCGGAGCTTGTTAAAGAGGTTTTGGACGTGATACTGGAGCTTGCACAAACAGGGATGACAATGGTAATTGTTACACACGAAATGAAATTCGCAAAAAATCTTGCCGATAGGGTAATTTTTGTGGACAAAGGCAAAATTGCGGAAGAAGCCCCGCCTAATGAACTTTTTGAACATCCCAAATGTGAACGCCTTAAAGAATTTTTATCAAAAGTTTTGGATTAGTACAGTACTTAATTAAAAGGAGAGATTAAAGTGGACAATTTATGGAAGGGACGCTTATCAAAATGCCTTGACCAAATGGGCAAAAATTTTAATGACAGTATCCATTTTGATTACATAATGTTTGAAGAAGATATTAACGGCAGCATAGCACATGCCAAAATGCTTGGCGAAGTAGGAATAATAGCCAAAAAAGAGTCAGACGAAATTACAAAGGAACTGGAAAAAATTAAACAAGACATTAAAAACAATAATTTGCAAATTGACTTTAAAGCCGAAGATATTCACACTTTTATTGAAACAGAACTAACAAGCCGAATCGGCGACATAGGAAAAAAACTGCACACAGCCCGTTCGCGCAACGACCAAAGTGCCGTAACCACAAAACTTTTTTTACGCAAAAAAATAAACGAAATTAAACATGGTATTGCACAACTTATTGGCACTGTTACAAAAATTGCAGAAAACCATATGGATACCATAATGCCCGGCCTAACTCATCTTCAGCTTGCACAGCCCACAACCTTGGCACATCATTTTTTGGCATATAATGCTATGTTTATGCGAGACTATGCTCGTTTTGACGACTGTTTGAAAAGACTTAACACAAGTCCCCTTGGGGCCGGGGCTCTTGCCGGAACAACTTTTCCGATTAATCAAGAAATGACAAGTGCAGCTTTAGGCTTTGCAAATTCTTGCTTCAACAGCTTGGATGCTGTAAGCAGTCGAGACCATATAATTGAGATGGCAAGTGCTTGCTCTATCACAATGATGCATTTTAGCCGCCTTTGCGAAGATTTAATTATTTGGAATAATCAGTTATTTGATTTTATTGCCTTTGACGACGCCCATTCAACAGGTTCCAGCATGATGCCGCAAAAGAAAAATCCTGATTTAGCCGAGCTTATCCGCGGCAAAAGCGGACGATGCTATGGAAACCTTATATCTTTATTGACCATGATGAAAGGCCTTGCTTTAAGTTACAATAAAGATATGCAAGAAGACAAGCAACCGGTTTTTGATAGCATTGATACGGTTACACAAAGTCTGGGTATTTTAACAGAAATGCTTTCAAAAATCACTTTTAACAAGCAAGCTATGATGATAGCTTGTGAGCAAGGTTTTATTAATGCAACAGATTGCGCAGACTATCTTGTCGGCAAAGGAATCCCTTTCAGAGATGCCTATAAAATAACGGGAGAAATAATAAATTTTTGTATAAATGAAAACAAAACTTTGCAAGAGATTAAAATTGAAGACTATAAGTCATTTTCACAAGCCTTTGAAGAGGACATATATGATGCAATAAATTTAATAAACTGCGTTGCGCGCAGAATCAAAGGCGGCGGACCTGCACCGGAATCTCTCAAAATACAAATAGACATATCTAAAGATTTCTTAAACGGTTATCTCTCTAAATAATTTGCCTTTCTGTATTGCAAAGGAGTACGTTTTACGTATTTATTAAATATCCGAATGAAGTGTTCCACACTTGAATACCCACAAACAACAGATATATCTGCTATGGGCATATCTGTTGTTTCAAGTAGCTTTTTTGCATGCTCTATCCTAATGCTTACCAAATCTGCATTTGGCGACATATTAAAAAAATCGTTATATAAAACCGAAAAACGACTTCGTGTAAGCCAAACCCGCTTCGCCATTTTATCAACTGTCCAGTCTCCGGGGCTTATGCGTATTTCATCACGCAATGAAATAAATCGCTGCCTGGTTTCAAACATACGTTTTGAACCGGGCTTATTTTCCACATATAAATCAGAAAGAGTTTCAAACATTTTATGTACATGCTGCTTTGTTTCCTCGCTGCGGTCAACCAGCCTATCAGTTACAGTATATGTTATTACTTCCATTTGGCGCGTAATTTCATCGCTATTGGCTACATAAAAAATTTCATTTTGCGGCAAACCATATCTTGCGGCAAAATGGGGGTCATCTACCTTGTATATGAGGAAATCATTTATGAATATGCCGTTGCAGTGCCTATACTCCTGTTTTTGCCCGGGAGTATATATTATACAGGCACCCTTGTTCGTGACATGTTCATTATTGTCAATGACTACAACTGCCGGCGAAATAAAATGAATAAAAAGATATATGTTTAAACCAAATCCGCCGGGGTTATCCGCACAATAGAAATCAACTTCCCGCTTATGATGTGAAACATTCAAAACATCTATATTTGACACAAGAAGCACCTCAATCAAAAATTAGCTTTTTATGTTATTTTAGCATTATTTATTAAAAATGTCAATAATACAAGATATAATTTAGGATAATAAATCAAAATTACATAAAAAATGCATGTCAAGAGGTATTTTAGTGCATATTCATAAAATAATGTATATAAACATGGAACAAAAACACCATTATTATATAAGAAAATATGTTGACATAATTCTGTAATACTATATAATGTATATATAGTAGTTATATAAGCTAATTTTTATGAAAGGAGAACAATATGAAAAAACTGTTACATATTTTTGTGGTACTTTTAGTTGTATTGGTTGTTTTAGCCGCTTGTGGAGGCAATGGTAATAACGGGCAGGACGACACAACCGCTCAACCACCCGCAGAGGGTGCGCATGCGATACTCTCGCCGGACAACCCGATTGAAATATCCATGTTGATTGTTACTTCCGACGTGGCACCCGCACCCGGCAACAGGATTACCGCCCTAATGCAAGAGCAACTGGGTGTGACCATTACATATGAGATAGTTACGCCGGAAATGCAGGCAGAACGCATTAGCGTGCTGATAGCGGGCGGAGGCGCAGGTCTGCCCGACATTATTGCTACCAGTGAGCTTGAGGCACGCCTGACAGAAGCCGGGGCGAAGATGCGCCTTGATTCTTTCTTGGATAGCGGCAGATTCCCCAACATATACAACCATATAGCGCCCTACAGACCCAGACTTTCTTGGAGGGGCGGCGGTGTACCTGATGGACTATATACCATACCAAATTACAACCGCTTCTATGGTGACCCGCCTCTTATGAACCCAGAGCATTTTGGAACGGGCTTTTTCATTCAAAAACGTGTGCTTGAATGGCATGATTTTCCTGACCTGTCTGACATGACATTAGAGCGCTATTTCCAACTTATCGAAGACTTTATAATGGAAAACCCCTACACACCTGAAGGCTTGCCGCATATCGGCTTCACCTTCCCTGCTTTCCCCGGGCGTGTATGGGGCATGACAAACCCGCCAATGTTTCTTGCGGGATTTCCTAACGATGGCGGTGTTCTCGTAATAGATGGCATAGCGAGTATTTATGCGGGAACAGAATACGATCGCCGCTACTTCCATCACCTAAATCAAATGTTTGCTCGCAATGACCTTATGCCCGGCTCTGCTGTACTGCTGGACCCGGAAGCAACAACCCAATCGCAGGATATGTATTTTGCCAATATAGCTACAGGGCGTGTATTAGGTATGCATGACCAGCGTTGGGGCTTCGGCAATCCGCATGATTCCTTGGTAGCGGCGGGACAGTTTGACCGGACTTTTGTAGCCACCATGCCTACCTTTGATGGGCGTGAGCCATGGTATGCGGACAGGGATGTATTAAACATCCACCAAGGTTTTGCCGTATCTTCCGCGGTATCGGAAGAACGTGCAGAGCATTTACTTGCATTTATTGACACAATTCTGTCCGAAGAATGGCAAATCATTCTTTCTTGGGGCCAAGAAGGCATAGATTATCACGTCGGAGCAGACGGTATTTTCTATCGCACGCCGGAACAAAGGCTGGAGCAGGACGACACTGTATGGCGGCAGCATAACCGTTTGATGGCATTCTTTGATATGATGCCAAAGCGCCAAGGTACATTGTCATGCGGCAATGCATTTGCCCCCAGCGACCAACCATTGGAGTTTATGGCCGGTCTTAGCGATTATGACAGATGGTTTTTGGAGCAATATGGCAAGCGTACATGGCGTGACTTTGTAAACGACCCTCCGCCAAACCCGATACATTATCCGGCATGGCAAATAGGTGTTGGTACAGGCACCCCGGCGCAAATAGCAAGCCAAGAGCTGGAAGTTGCCGCATTAATGCATCTGCCAAGAATCATCATGGCGCCGCCGGCAGAGTTTGATGCATTGTGGGCAGAATACGTTGCTCATATCGGCAGAATAGACGTAGCCGCCTTTGAAACTGCCCTGACAGAAGGCATAGCAGAACGTATCAGAAACTTAGGGTACTAACCAATATTGTATTGCATTAGCGTTAGAATTGGGCACCTCTGTTTATGAGGTGCCCAATTTGTACACGCTGATGGTTGCGAGAACCTGTCTACTATCTAATCTGAACCAATTTTAAGCGTCTTTTTTACTACTTACAGTGCGCTCTTTGCACAATCCAAAGGGTACAACCCGACGATTGTGCGCTCTTTGCACAATCCAAAGGGTACAACCCGACGATTGTGCGCTCTTTGCACAATCCAAAGGGTACAACCCGACGATT
>Ga0123352_10000116_pt1 | contig 89551 bp, 90 predicted proteins | sample TergutLab28metaG_FD_89700 | JGI IMG/M metagenome (GOLD analysis project Ga0123352, IMG submission 89700) | Labiotermes labralis P1 segment gut microbial communities from Petit-Saut dam, French Guiana - Lab288 P1 | ecosystem: Host-associated > Arthropoda: Insects > Digestive system > Gut ...
ATTTTGAGCCTTTCTTCGTTGTCGTTCGTCGGAATACATACAGTATTCCTTCCTCCTCCGCCTTGATATGCTCGAAAATTCACTCAAATTCCGTGCATTCCCATTTGTGTCAACACACCCTAGTCTTCATCCCCGGCCGCCGACTTTTTTTCAATCGGCTTTTCAAAGCCGCAGCCCTCTTTCAGGCAATGGATCTTGCCCCCCCGGCCCATCTTGCGGAAGAGTGTGGCACTGCATTTGGGGCAGGCCTCGGGTAACGGCTTATCCCAAGTCATAAAGGTACATTCAGGGAAGCCCTCACACCCGAAATAGCCTTTGCCGTTCTTGCTCTTTTTGGCCAGCATCTTCTTGCCGCAGACCGGGCAGAGGCCGCCGGTCTCCTGCACAATCTTCTTGGTGTTGCGGCACTCGGGAAAACCCGGACAGGCCAAAAATTTCCCGAACCGGCCAAGCTTGATGACCATGTTTTTGCCGCAGTTTTCGCAGACCACATCGGTGGCTTCGTCCGGCACTTTGACCCGTGTTCCCTCCATATTCTTCTCAGCCTGTTCAAGGGTGGTGGCAAACTCGCTGTAAAATTCGTCGAGTATCCGCACCCAGTCCGACTTGCCCTCTTCGACCGCGTCAAGTTTTTCTTCCATGTTCGCGGTAAATGTAGCGTCCACAATTCGCTCAAACTGCTCTTCCATCAGCTTGGTGGTCACTTCGCCAAGTCCGGTTGGCAGCAGTGCTTTTTTGTCCCGCTCAACGTAGCCGCGGTTGATAACGGTGGTGATGGTCGGCGCGTAAGTGCTCGGCCGGCCGATCCCGTTTTCTTCCAGCGCCTTGATCAAGGATGCCTCGGTGTAACGTGGGGGCGGCTGGGTAAAGTGTTGATTGGGCGCAAGCTCTTTGACATCGAGTGCTTCGCCTTTCGCAATATCCGGCAAAGCCTGCGGCTGTTCTTCCTGGTCTTCGCCCTCTTCGACCGTCACTTCGTACAGCTTGGTGTAGCCGTCAAACTTAACGGTAAACCCGGATGCGGCGAAAGTATACTCCCCCGCGCTGATCTTGACCGATACGGCATCCAGCAAGGCGGTTTCCATCTGGGAGGCGATAAACCGCTCCCAAATCAGCTTGTAGAGCTTGTACTGGTCGCCTGAAAGGCTCCCCTTGACCTTGTCGGGAGAAAGGGAGGGCATGGACGGGCGGATACATTCATGCGCGTCCTGTGCGTTCTTTTTGGATTTGTAAACCCGCGGGGATTTAGGCAGGTAAGCTTTGCCGTAGGCCGCTTCGATATAGTCGGCTGCCTCAGCCAGCGCTTCGGCCGAAATGCGCAGCGAATCGGTACGCATATAGGTGATCAAACCAACCGCACCCAAACCCTCGACCTCTACCCCTTCGTAGAGTTCCTGGGCTGCTTTCATGGTTCTGCGCGACTGGAAGTTCAGCTTCTTCGACGCCTCTTGCTGAAGAGTGGATGTAATAAACGGCGGCATGGGCGACTTTTTGCGGACACTCTTTTTGACTTCTTCGACTACAAAATCCTGTCCCTTGATCGCGTCCAGTGCCGCTTTGGCCGCCGCCTCGTCGCCGATTGCGATCTTTTTGCCTTTGTAAGAGTGCAGCTTGGCCGGAAATGTCTTCTTTGCTTTTTGTTTGGCGAGCTTTGCGTCGATGCTCCAGTATTCTTCGGTTTTGAAGTTTTTGATCTCTTCTTCCCGATCGACAATCAGGCGGACAGCCACGCTCTGCACCCGCCCGGCCGACAGTCCCCGGCGCACTTTTCGCCAGAGGAACGGGCTGAGTTTATAACCGACAATTCGGTCGAGCACCCGGCGCGCCTGCTGGGCATTCACCAGGTCGATGTCGATCTGGCGGGGATTGTCCATCCCCTCTTTGACCCCGGATTTTGTGATCTCGTTAAAAGTCACGCGATTCGCGTCGGTCGGGTCCAAGTTCATAATGGCGGCCAAATGCCAGGAAATCGCCTCCCCCTCGCGATCCGGGTCGGTGGCCAGGTAGACTTTGTCCGACTTCTTGGCTTCACGTTTTAAAGTTTTGACCAGCGATTCTTTCCCCGCGATCTCGATGTATTGCGGGGTGTAGTCATTTTCAAGATCAATCCCGAACTTTGATTTGGGCAAGTCGCGTATATGGCCGTTCGAAGCCATGACCTCATAATCTTTGCCGAGGTATTTCTGAATGGTCTTGGCCTTGGCGGGGGACTCTACGATTACTAACTTTGCCATCTGTCTTTTGGCCTCCGTATATATTAAAGATGTAAGCTGAATCTTCTGCCGGGATACCCAATGATTAAACCATATATTTCTAGCTCAGTCAATGCCGACTGCACCGCTTCCACATTGAGGGACGCGTCCGCCGCGATTTTGTCCACCGTTTTTGGCTCAGCGCTCAACGCTTTATAGATGTCGCGGGCACCGGGCGAAATCTCGTCGGGCAGGGCGATTTTTGGCGATGTCAAAGCCGGCGCCGGCAAATCTACCGGCTGGTTTAAAGCTGGTATCTGCGGGGCTGTTGCCTTTTTCTGAGATTGCCCGCTCTCTTCGCTTTTATACAGCGGATTTACCGGTATGCGCTCAGGGTATAAATTGGGATAAGACCTGTATGTGAACTCCTCAAAGACATCAAGGGCGCTTTCGGTCAGCTTAGCGCCTTGACGGATCAGCTTGTGCGTCCCCTGTTCGCGGATGGCGAAAATGCTGCCCGGAACCGCGAACAGCTCGCGATTTTGGTCGAGCGCGTGTGTGGCAGTCAAAAGGGAGCCGCTTTTCATATCCGCTTCGACCACGATGGTCCCATCACTCATTCCCGAAATCAGGCGGTTGCGCAGCGGAAAGTTGGCGGCTTTCGGTTCTGTGCCCAGCGGATACTCGCTGATGACCGCGCCGCTTTCGACCAGACCGCGCTTGAGTGGCGCCGAGCCAAACGGGTAGTCCACGTCGATTCCGCAGCCTAAAATCCCGATACTCTTGCCCCCGGCCTCGAGAGCAGCCGAATGGCAGATCGAATCGATCCCTTTAGCAAGCCCGCTGACGATTACCACGCCACAGGCCGCCAGCTCTTCGGCCAGTTTTTTGCCGGCATCTTTGCCATATTCGGTGTAGGCTCGCGTACCTACCATTGCAATGATCAGGCTATCCCGCAGGCAGGTCAACTCTCCTTTGACGTACAGCGCAGCCGGCTTGGCATGAATGTTCTGCAAAAGGGGCGGGTAAAACGGGTGGTCAGGCGTGATAATCTCACAGCCTTTGCGCAGGGTCTTGCGCTTGATCTCCTCGGCTTTGCGCATAGTTTCTTCACAGGCGGCCAACTCATCCGGCCGCAGCATAGAGAGCACCTGTCCCCGCTTTTCGATCCCCTCCAGTATACTGGCTGGATCTGGGAAGTATTCAAGCATCAAGTGTGAGCGCCGGGTTCCGATCCCAAACAACAGCTGAAACCAAATCCAAACAGCGGCGTCGGTCAAATTCACTTCCCCCTTTTCAGTTGACAATTGACAATGTACAATTGACAGTTAAGGTATCGCTGTCGCGATCTATTTAAACTATGGCCCGCATAGCGGACACCAAAACTGTCAATTGTCAACTGTCCTTTATCATCTCCCACATCAGAATCCCGGCGGCCATGGCAGCGTTTAAACTTTCGTTTCCGGTTTTCATCGGGATGGATACCGTTGCTGTGCAGGCGGCGGTCAGATCATCCGGCAAGCCGTTGCCCTCATTGCCGATCAGCACGGCCTTACCGCCCTGTCCGGCTAATACTTGCGGGGCGGTGGTTCCTCCCCCCGCCGCCGCAAAAGTTTGAACGCCCACATTACTCAGACGTGCGACCAGCGCAGCCATATCATCCACCACAGCCAGCGGCAGCCGGAAAATTCCGCCCATCGACGCTCTTAACACTTTGGGGGATACGTGTTCGGCACAATCGCAAAGGTAAGCGCCGTCCCCGCCGAGTGCGGCGGCTGTCCGCAAAATGCCGCCCAGATTGCCGGGGTCACGCACCTGATATAAGAGCAGATACCGCCCATCCGGCTTGGGGTTTCCCAGCCTCGGCAGTGCACAGGCCGGCAAAACCGCGAACACGCCTTGGGGGGTTTTGGTCTCACCCAGCCGCCCGGCCAGCGATTCGCTCAGCCAGACGGTCTGCCCGGCGGCCTCAGCCAAATTCAACAGGGCAGGGGTCTTTTCGGCGCTTTCGCGGGTGAGGTAAACACACTCAATCGACAATCCGGACTGCACCGCATCCAGGCAGAGCCGGGCGCCCTCCAACACAAACAGGCCGGACTCTTCCCTGGCTTTTTTCTGCCTGAGAAGTGCGTCCAGCCGCTTTACATGCGGGTTTTCGCGGGAGGTTACGATCTTGTTTTCCGTCACTTTTTCCTCTTAAAGGGCAAAGGTAAGAAGTGAGAAGGGGTCGACAGCTTTCGCCCTGTCTTCCCCTTACACTTCTTACCTTGCTAATGGTTGTTTATCGCGCGGCTTTCGCTTTTTCGGTCAGGGCGGTAAAAGCCGCGGGGTCGGCGATGGCGATTTCAGAAAGCATTTTGCGGTTGAGGTCAATGCCTGCTTTCTTGAGGCCGTTCATAAAGGTAGAATAGTTCATCCCGTTCATTTTGCAAGCAGCCGAGATCCGGGTAATCCAAAGGGCGCGGAAGTTGCGCTTGCGCTGTTTGCGGCCGATGTAAGCGTATTGCCCCGAGCGGTAAACCGCCTGTTTAGCCATTTTAAAATGCTTGCTCTTTGAGCCGTAATATCCTTTTGCCAAACGCAGCGTTTTCTTTCTGCGCTTGTGGGTCATGATTGCTCTTTTTATACGAGCCATTTTGCGTTTCCCTCCATTATACTTTCGTGTGACAGTCTTTTGCTGTCGTCATTTACCCGTCCGCTTATTTATACGGAATGAGAAGCTTGATGGCCTTGACGTTGGTCACATCAGCCAGAGCGCCTTTGCGCAGTTTGCGCTTGCGCTTTTTGCTCTTTCCAAAGTCGCTGCTGTTAAGGTTGTGCCTTTTGTTTGCCTGGGCGCGCTTGACTTTACCGTTTTTGGTGAGCTTAAAGCGCTTTTTCGCCCCGGAATGTGTTTTAATCTTGGGCATGTTGCGTATTCCTCCTTGTATGATTACACTTCTGGATTAGACATAACAACCCCGCGTCCTGCTATTTGTTGACCGGCTTAAGCGGGGTAATGAACATGATCATGCTGCGCCCTTCCATTTTAGAAGGTTTATCAACTTTCCCGTGCGGGGAAAGGGCCTCGGCCACCTTTTCCATCAAGACAATACCCTGATTCGCGTGGGCAACCTCCCGGCCGCGAAAGCGGATGGATACCTTGACTTTATCTCCCTCGCTCAAAAATGTAGTCGCGTGCTTGAGCTTGGTTTCAAGATCGTGCTTATCGATCTTCAGGGAGAGTCGAATTTCTTTCGTTTCTACAATTTTTTGATTTTTACGCGCTTCCTTGTCTCTTTTGGCCTGCTCAAACTTGTGCTTGCCAAAATCCATGATCCGGCAGACCGGGGGCGTGCCCTGCGGCGCGATTAACACAAGGTCCAAGTTTTTTTCGACCGCAATGTCAAGGGCGCGCGCGCTGGTCATAATCCCCAGCTGTTCGCCGGCCTCACCGACTACACGAACCTCTTTCTCTCTAATCTCCTCGTTGATAAGCTGATCCTTTTTCGCGATTGTAAAGCACCTCCGTTTATCATTACAAAAGGGCGTGAAAAAGCAGGGAGACGAACATCTTCCCCCCGCATACAAAAAACAAGACATTATTGTGATGTCTATCCTTCGTATTGACCGCGTGCGAAACCGGGTTCGACGGGTGAGAACATGGTCGTTCTGCTTTATTGTTACTGTAAGAGTTTAACAGATCGGCACGCAATTGTCAACCGGTTTTGAAAGTTCTTTTATCCGGCCAGGCGAAAAAAGAAACTGAACAGGTAGCCTCCGCCCAGCGTTTGCGTGTTAATTAGCGCGTTTCCGCCCAGCGTTAAGAGGATATACGCCCAAGCCAATATTGCGATCAGATAAAGCAACAGCCCGGCCCAGACGACCCCCATAACCCCGCCAAGCAGGGTGTTAACCGGCGATATCAGCGGCCAGCGGCCGATCCCGCTAAAGACCCAAACCAGCTGTCCTCCGACAATTCGAATGACAAAGAAGACAAACATAAACGCGAAAACTCGCAAAAGCAGCAGGGCCGGTTGGGCCACAGTCGCGTCAATCAATGTGCCGATCGCGGCGTCGAGGTCCACAACCCCGACGTTTGGACTATAGCCGGGCACAATCAGCCGCCCCAGCCAGTTAGGCAGGCCGGACATCCAGTTGGCCGCCGTGATTACCCCCTCTTCGATCTGGCCCTCAACCTGGCGGGTAACGGCCGCGCGCAGGGCGTCCCGCACTATGTAGGTATACAAAAAGTTGGCGATGGGCGCGCTGAACACCCAGGCGGCAATCGAACCGATTATCGAGACGAAAAATCTGGCCAGTATATCCAGCAGCCCCCGCCGCGCACAGGCGTTCACCATTCCGGCCAGCAGCATAAGCGCAGCGATATCCGGAATCATCCAATAAAGTCCCGCCATCTATGTCCTCCTATTCTGCATTTGTTAAAGTGATGCGTCTGTCGGGCGCGGCGTCGCCAAGCCGGCTTTCCGGCGCTTCAGGTTCCCAGCTGTCCTGGCCAAGTATTCCGATTTCTTCGGCGGTAAAATAGTAGAGGATATTCCCGGCCAGCAGGATGTGGTGTATCCCGCTTCGGTCGACTTTGCCGCGCGGGTTCATGGCGTGGTCAAACCGCTCGACCCCAACCGGTGTTAAGATATAAACCCCACGCTCGCTCACCTGCATATCCCGCGCGCCGGCCTCCAGCTCTGCCCTGCCAAGTTCCCGGCCCCTGCCGTCAAACAGTATGGCCGTCATCAGCCGGTATTGCGGATCTTCTTCGAAGAGCAGGATGTAATCCCCGCTTATCCGGGAAAGGGAGATCCGCCCGCTTTGAATGTTGTAAGAGTCGATCATCTGACCTGTTGTCGCATTGATCACCCGCAGCCCCTTGTCGGTGATGACCGCCAGCCGGGTGTGATCCAGATACTCCAGCGCTAGGATCAATTCATCCCGGAACTCAACCTGTGTAGGGTCGTTGGTTGTGGTCATGTCAAAGAGCGAGACTGTCGAGCGCAGTTCCCCGTCCCTTGCGCCCACACTGCCCGCCGCCATCCCCCCGCCCCGCGGGTCAAGGTCAACCAGGACAACCAGCTCGTGTGTCGACCACTCGAACAAAAGCTCAAACTGTTCGCTAAAGACCAGAACTTCGGACGCGTGCTGCATGGGTGAGCTGACAAGGGCATAATTTCCCCGCTCGCCGAGCGCGGCCGAGATGATCGGGTTTGTGTGGTCGGTATCCAGCAGCAGCCGACCCTGAAAGTGGATCTGAAAGCTGCGCGAACCGTTGCTGTATGTGAGCAGGCGGCTGCCGCGTGCAAGCAGGATGGTGTTCTCGTTCATTCGCTGGACGCTTAGAAGCTCCCGCCCGTTGCGGTTGTAAAGGAAGAGGTTGCTGTCATTGAGAACCGCCACATCGTTGCCCAGCGCCTTAACATCGCGCAAAACGCCGCCCGGTACCTGAATCGGGAAGCCCGGCCCGCCAAAGCCCTGTAAAAAGCCGGTGACCTGTGTCGGGAACTGCCACGCCACCAGAAACGTGTTGAGCGACATAACTACAAAAACAGCGGCCACAATGGCGGCCAGGATAAAAAACCGCTTGAGGAATATCCCGCGGCGGCGGTGGGCGCGCATTTTATTAAAGTCCATCGCCTGGCGCATGTGGTCACCCCCCTTTTCAGTTGACAATTGACAGTGGACAGTTGATAGTTATGGAATCCGCTTTGCGGGTGTTATAAATATCGTCGCACAGCGACACATTCATTGTCCATTGTCCATTGTCCATTGTCAATTGTCCATTAATAAAACACATCGTTCAGGTAAAGCCCGCAGGCCGGGGCTGTTTTTCCGGCTTTGCTTCGATTTTTGCTCTCAATGATGGCGGGCAGACAGCCGGGCGGCAGTTTCCCCCGGCCAATATCGATGAGTGTGCCGACCATGATTCGAACCATCTTATAGAGAAAACCGTCCCCGCGCACGATGAAGTGGATGTACTCGCCCTCCCGCACAACCCGAAATGACACAATCGTCCGCACTGTGTCTTGTATATCCCCGCCTTTAGCCTGAAACGCGGCGAAATCGTGTTTCCCGACAAACGCCTGCGCCTGCCCATCCAGCAGTTTTTCATCCAGCGGGAAGCCGAACCGGTAGCTGAGCTGTGGCGAAAACGGGTCTTTAATCCGCGAGTTGCGCAGTTTGTAAAGATATTCCTTGCCGGCTGCGCTGTACCGCGCGTGGAAGTCAGGCGGCACTTCTGCAATATCAACAGCGGCGATGTCTTCGGGCAAAAAACGGTTGAGCGCCAGCAGCAGTTTGCCCGGCGCGATCTTGCTTGTCGTTTTCAGCGAAAGGCAGTACTTGTTGGCGTGTACGCCCGCGTCGGTCCGCGAACAGCCTTTGATCTGCCCCCGATCACCGGTAATCTGCTCAAGCGCGTCCTGAAAGGCGGTACAAACGCTCAGCGCATTGATCTGCACTTGAAAGCCGGCGTAACGCGTCCCCGCAAAGCGCAGTGTGATCAACAAATTCCGCTCCCGCCCACTCACAGTTCGGACACCATCCCAGCCAGGTCAATCGCATAGATATTGGCGGCGATTACCGCGCTGAAGAAGGCCGCGGTAAATGCGACAGCCGCCGCGTCGATCCAGGATACTTTGAGGATGCGCATCCGGGTGCGGCCCTCGCCGCCGTGGTAACACCGGCACTCCATAGCCAGGGCCAGCTCCTCCGCCCGGCGGAAAGCCGAGACAAAAAGCGGGATCAAAATTGGCAGCATAGCGCGTATCCGCTGAAAGATATTGCCCGACTCAAGGTCGGCCCCTCTGGCTTTTTGAGCGGACATGATCTTTTCGGTTTCTTCGATCAGCGTGGGAATAAACCGCAGCGCAATCGTCATCATCATGGCCACCTCGTGAACCGGCGCCCCCAGTTTTTTAAGCGGGGAGAACAGCATCTCGATCCCGTCGGTCAGCGCGATCGGCGAGGTTGTGTAGGTAAGCAGGGCACTGCCCGCAATCAGGCAGAGAATCCGCACGCACATAAAGGCGGCCACCCGAATCCCCTCGTCGGTGATTGAGAGGAACCAAAACGACCAGACCACCTCACCGGCCACCAGAAACAGGTTAAAGATGCCGGTAAAGATGATGATTGGCAAGACCGGTTTTGTACTGCGCAAAATCAGCCGCAGCGAAACGCCGGACGCCGGATAGCTGACCAGCACAAACAATACACCCACCGCGAGCGCGAGCGCGTTGCGCGCCGTGAACAGCATAATCAGGTAGACCATTGTCAGGGTCAGCTTGGTGCGCGGGTCCATCCGGTGGATGGGCGACTCACCCGGAAAATACTGGCCAATCGTTATGTCACTCAGCTTCATTTGGCCTTTTCCTTCCCAGTAATTCGATGATCCGCGCTTTCGCCGACTTGATCGTGTACGTTTGCGGGCTGATCTCCACCCCGGCCTGCGCCAAGCGCAAGCAAATCTTGGTCACTTGCGGGACACTCAGCCCCATCTCCTGAAGTTCCCGCGCCCTTGAAAAGACCGACTCGACTGTGTCGTACATAAAGACCCGCGACTGATTAAGCACCATAACTTTGGCCGCGTACCGCGCGATATCTTCCATATTGTGAGAAACCAGCAGAACTGTGTTTGAGCGCTGCTCATGGTACTCTTTGATCTCGCCCAGGATGCGGTCGCGGCCGCGGGGGTCAAGCCCGGCGGTCGGCTCATCAAGGATGAGCACTTCCGGGTTCATGGCAATCACCCCGGCAATGGCTGCCCGGCGCTTTTGCCCGCCGCTCAGCTCAAACGGCGACTTCTCAAGCAGTTCCGGTTTAAGTTCGACAAAGGCGGCCGCCTCGCGCACCCGCTTGTCGACTTCTTCTTCGGCCAGCCCCATGTTGGTTGGCCCAAACGCAATGTCTTTGTAAACGGTATCTTCAAACAGCTGGTATTCCGGGTACTGAAAGACCAGGCCGACTTTAAAGCGAAATCGGCGGATCTCGCGGGGTTTTTCCCAGATGTCTTCGCCCTCAACGAATATCTTACCGGATGTCGGTTTGAGCAGGCCGTTAAAGTGCTGGATCAACGTGCTTTTACCCGAACCGGTGTGGCCGATCACCCCGACAAACTCGCCGCGGTTGATCTCAACGTTGATATCCTTAATGGCCGCCTGTTCAAAGACGGTACCAGCCGAATAAATGTGGCTGAGCCCGTCGGTCTTGATAATTGGGGACAAGGACTATTCCTCCCGCTTGCTGCTCGCGATTTCTTCATAGATTACCAGCGCTGTGTTTTCAAAAATTGTCGACGAATGCCGGATATCGATCAGCTTGATTCCTTCGGCAAAAAGAAACGCGTTGATCTCTTTCTCAAGCCGCTGGATGGTAAAGGCTGAAAACCCTTTTACTTTGGCCACGGTTAATCCTCCCACTTTTTGGGCGGGCGGTGGCTGGGCGGCTTCTTCTGCTGTTTTTTACCGAACATCGAATCCAGCAAAAGCAGAATCACAAAGTAGGCCGCTGTCGCAACGCTCGCCGCAGTCAACGAGCGCATCAGCCCGCCCTCGCGGTCAAACATGGTCAGCTCGATCAACAGGTACAACCCGAAAAATACCACCGCACTGATGGCGAACCGGACAATCTTAGTCATGATGTTCACCCGCGCCGCTGCACTCATCTTCACCGTCGAATTCAGTCATATCATCTGCGCCATCGCGGTCAATGAAGTCACACAGCAATTCCTTTGACTTCTCAAGCGCGGCGAAAGGCACGAAGTAGCGGTAGGTTTCGGATAACTCGCCGATGATGATGGCCGCGACCGTGCCCCGTGCCCTTTGTTTTAAACATGGGATTTCCGCTTGGGCGAGTATCTCTTCAATTCCGCCCGACCAGAGCGCTTCAATGGATAAAACATGGGTGGGGTCGTTGGGCTTGGGCAATCTCAGCCCGCGGTTTCCGCAATCGGGACACTTGACACAATCCGGGTCACAAAGCATCATACAGTGTTCACAGTACAGCATCATTCACCCCTCCTATTGAGCCGTGCCAAACTTCTCATCATAGACAACCATAACTGAGGCGCAGCCATAGCCAGCCGAGTGCTGAAGTTCCAGTACCTTTATGCTTTCCTGCGCAATAAAGGCGTTCACCTTCTTTTCCAGCCCTTTTTCGGTCATGGCGCTAAACACTTTGATTTTCACGATTGCTCACCCCTTTAACAGCTTAAGCAGCGCGCCGGCGCACTGTTCTTCGTTTATGATGTCGCCGGGCATTTCAATTCCGGTTTTGCGCAGTTCATAAGCCAGCCGGGTGGCCTGGGGGACATCCAGCCCCGCTTGTGACAACACCCCGATGTGTGAAAACACCTCGCTTGGCGAGCCATCCAGCAGGATTTTGCCGTCATCCATGACCACCACCCGCCCGGCCTGCGCGGCTTCGTCCATAAAGTGGGTGATCAATACAATCGTGATGGCATATTCTTCATTCAATGCTATCAGTGTATCCATTACTTCTTGTCTTCCCCGCGGGTCAAGCATGGCGGTTGGTTCATCCAGAACGATATAATTGGGTCGCATTGCAATCACTCCGGCAATAGCCACCCGCTGCTTTTGCCCGCCTGAGAGCTTGTGGGGCGCGTGGCGGGCGTATTTTTGCATGTCAACGGCCGCCAATGCTTCGTCTACCCGGCGGCGAATCTCTTCGGACGGCAGCCCCAGATTCTCAAGCGCGAAGGCCACGTCTTCTTCAACCAAGGTTGCTACAATCTGGTTGTCCGGGTTTTGAAAAACCATCCCGACCCGGCGGCGGATCTCAAGCAGCTTGTCCTCTTCCCTTGTGTCGATTCCGTCCACCAACACACGTCCCCCGGCAGGGAGGAGAATGGCGTTAAAGTGCTTTGCCAGCGTTGATTTTCCCGACCCGTTATGCCCGAGCACCACGACGAACTCGCCCCGCCCAACACTGAGATTTACGTCTTCAAGTACGGGCGGTGCGGGCAGCTCACCCTCCTGTTTGGGGTAAGTAAATCTCAAGTTTTCACATCTGATGATTTCCACTAGTTAAGTGCCTCGCCGTTTATGTTTTCAGATAGCCACAGGGCCGAGCCGCCGCAGGGCAGCACGCCGCCGGTAGCCGCAACCGGCAGCCCAAGCTCATAGCAGATGACTTTTCCGCCCAGCCGCGGTATAATCAGCAATTCCAGGAGATACTTCATAACCGACGGGCTCAATCCGGCCGTGTAACTGTTGAGCAGGAAGAACTGTGAATCGCTGTCCAGCAGGGCGGCGGCCTCGTCCAGCAGGGCGTATATGTTGTCTTCCAGTTTCCAAACCTCGCCGCCCGGCCCCCTGCCGTAGGAGGGCGGGTCCATGATAATCCCGTCATATCGCTGGCCGCGGCGAATCTCCCTGGCCACAAACTTGCGGCAATCCTCGACCATCCAGCGGATCGGCTTGGCTTTCAGCCCGCTTGCTTCTGCGTTTTGACTTGCCCAGGCGACCATCCCCTTGGACGCGTCCAGATGGCAGACTTTCGCACCCCGCGCGGCACAGGCCAAAGTCGCCCCACCGGTGTAAGCAAACATATTGAGCACATTCATCCCCAAACCGGTCTGGCCGAGCAGTGCGTCCAGCAGATCCCAGTTGGCCGCCTGCTCGGGAAAGAGGCCGGTGTGTTTGAACCCGGTCGGCCGGACGATGAATTTAAGTTCCCGGTAGCCGACTGTCCACTGGTCAGGTACGGGTTTGTGCATCTCCCACTGCCCGCCGCCCGCGTTTGAGCGGTGGTAACTGGCGTGAGCGGCCTTCCAGCTTCTGTGGTTTTGGGGGGAGTTCCAAATCACTTGCGGGTCGGGGCGGATCAGGGTAATATCCGCCCAGCGCTCCAGCTTTTGGCCGGCCGTCGCGTCGAGTATCTCAAAATCCTTCCAGCAGCTTGCAATCCTCATTGTGGGACAGCCTTTCTTTTAAGCGCTCTACCACGCTGTCACAAAGCGCGGTGATTTCGCCTTTCTCTTTGCCCTCAATCATCACCCGAATCAGCGGCTCGGTACCGGACGCGCGGACGAGAATCCGCCCGTCACCGCCCAAAGCAGCCTTGGCGTCCTCGATAATCTGCTTAGCGCCGGCATCCACATCCAGCATCGACTTCATAACCGGGTCGGCCTGCATGTTTACAATTACTTGCGGGTAGATATGCATCCGGCCGGCCAGTTCGCTCAGTTTTTTGCCGCTCTTTTTGAGGATGGAGAGCAATGTGATGGCGGTCAGCTGCCCGTCACCGGTGGCGATAACATCCGGCTGAATCAGATGGCCGCTCTGCTCACCGCCCAAACCATAACCCTTGCGCAGCATTTCGGCCAGTACATACCTGTCGCCCACCTTGGTAGTCACCAACTTTATCCCCTGCTCTTCGCAGAATTTGACAAAACCCAGGTTACTCATAACGGTGGCGACCACTGTGTTTTCTTTGAGTACACCGCGCGCTTTCATATCCATGGCAATGATGGCCATGATTTGGTCTCCGGTGACCAGTTTGCCGGTTTCGTCCACAGCCAGGCAGCGGTCGGCGTCCCCGTCAAAGGCGATTCCCGCGTGATAGCCGCCCGCCTCGACCCGCTCGACCAGCCCGGACATATGGGTTGAGCCGCAATCCCGGTTGATGTTCACTCCATTCGGCTTGTTGTGCATCAGCCGCACATCGGCTTTCAAGCGGGAAAAGGCCTCACCGGCCGTGGCCACCGCGCTCCCGTTCGAGCAGTCGACCGCAATCTTCAAGCCGGAAAGGTCGCCATCCACCGAGCTGACCAGCCGGTCGATGTATGTCTCGGTCAAGTTATCTCCGGTGCGGATTCGCCCAAGTTCCCAGCCCCAGCGGATGGTATACGGCTTAACTTTGTCCAGAACAATCTGCTCGATTTCAAACTCCTCAGCGTCGGTCAGCTTGTGGCCGCCCGGCCCGAAAATCTTGATTCCGTTAAACTCGTAGGAGTTGTGGGATGCACTGAGCATGACCCCGCCGTCGGCATGTGCGCCGGCAATCAGGTGAGAAACGGCCGGAGTAGGCAGCACACCGCCCAAAACCACCTCAGCCCCCACCGAAGTCAGCCCGGCCACCATAGCCGCCTCCAGCATGTCGGATGAAATGCGGGTGTCCTTCCCGATTAGGATGGTCGGTTTGCGCCCAATCTGCTCGGCAATGACCATAGCCGCCGCCCGCCCCGCGTTCATGGCCAGCTTACAGCTTAGCTCCGTATTCGCGATCCCCCGTATTCCGTCTGTACCAAATATTCTGCCCATAATGGCCTCCCAATTTTAGCTGATTGTGTTAAAGCTGGCAGTTACGGTGTCGCTTTGCGATGATTTTTAAGTACGCCCACACACCGGACTCCTTCACTTTTAATTTCAACTATCAACTAAATTTTATGTCCGCATACATGCCGTCTATGCCTTACTCATCCCCCAGCGTCAACTGCTCATGATGGTTGGTTGGCGGGGTTACTCCCATATGCTGATAAGCCAGAGCGGTGACGATCCGCCCTCGCGGAGTTTTGCTTACAAAGCCGATCTGCATAAGATACGGCTCACACATGTCTTCCAGCGTGACAGATTCTTCGCCAACCGCCGCCGCCAGTGTTTCCAGCCCGACCGGCCCGCCGCCGTAATTGCGGATGATGGTGGACAGCATCCGCCGGTCGATTGCGTCCAGCCCAAGTTTGTCCACTTCCAGCCGGTCGAGTGAGGTTTCCGCGATCTGGCCGGTGATTACCCCTTCACCCAGTACTTGCGCAAAATCGCGCACCCGCTTGAGCAGCCGGTTTGCGATACGCGGCGTGCCCCGACTTCTTTTGGCCAGCTCCTGTGCGCCCGGCTGGTCACAGGCGACATTCAAAATCCGCGCCGACCGGGTGATGATCGTCCCCAACTCCTCTGGTGAATAGAGTTCAAGCCGGAGTATCACCCCGAACCGGTCCCGCAAAGGCGCTGTGATCTGCCCGGCGCGGGTGGTTGCGCCCACCAGTGTAAACCGCGGCAGGTCAAGGCGGATAGACCGCGCGCTCGGCCCTTTCCCAATAATGATGTCGATTACGAAATCCTCCATAGCCGGATAAAGAACCTCTTCCACACTGCGGGAAAGCCGGTGAATCTCGTCAATAAACAGGACGTCGCCCTCGCTGAGATTGGTGAGCAAAGCGGCCAAATCCCCCGGCTTTTCGATGGCCGGCCCGGAAGTCACCCGCAGGTTTACATCCATTGCGTTTGCGATAATCCCGGCTAGCGTGGTTTTTCCTAGCCCGGGCGGGCCGTACAAAAGCACATGGTCAAGGCTGTCCCCCCGGCCGCGCGCCGCCTCGATAAAGATGGACAGATTTTCTTTGACTTTTTGTTGCCCGATGTATTCGGCCATCGTTTTTGGGCGCAGGGAAGTCTCGCCGTCATCTTCCGGCAGGATATCCGGGCTGGTCATTCGGTTCTCGAAATCGGTTTCCAGCTCAACGTGTACATTGTCACTCTCCATGCCCGCTATCCCCCTTTTTTCAGTGTATCTATCTCAGTTTTGAGGTCGCCGATCATTTCGCTCACAGCCGCAGCGTCTTGGCCGGTGGAGGCCATTTGGTCGTCAAGCGCTTCTAACGCATTCGGGTCATCATCTAAAATAGCATCGGCTTTGTCCCGTACTACAGCATCAACTTTATCCTGTATCTGATGCACCGAGCGCAGCAACTTTGACTTGCGCCATCTTGGCCATAGGTAACTTGCGCTGATCGCCAAAATGATCAGCATAACCAGAATTATCCAATCGCTGTGCATATTTTCCCCCGCTACCGCTTCTTGGCCAACTTCCGCAGCCCCTGCTTGATCATCTCTTCCACCGGCGTCTCTTCGGGGATGCCCGAAACGGCCAGGGCCGCATCCGTTTGCGAGTAGCCAAGCACAACCAGCGCGCTCACCGCCTCGTGGATGTTGCCCGCACTGCGCGCGGCCTGCCCGGCGCTTACCGCCTCTGTTGTGGCGAACGAGCCGCCGCCGACTTTATCCCTAAGCTCAAGGATGATCCGCTCGGCCAGTTTTTTGCCGACACCGGGGGCGGCAACCAGCGGCTTGTGGTCCCCCGCCGCCACACAAAGGGCAAAGCGCTCCGGCGTCATTGAGGATAAAATCCCCAGCCCGATCCGTGCGCCCACCCCGCTCACACCAACCAGCATCTTAAAGCAGTCCAGCTCACCTTTGTCGGCAAAACCGAACAGCTCGACCGCCTCATTGCGCACCTGCATAAGGGTGTATACCTGCACGGTATCCCCCAGCCGCCCAACCGCGGAAAGGGTGGACAGCGTTGTCCGGCAAAGGTACGCGACTCCGCCGCACTCGACCGCAATCTGCCCATCTCCGGCCAGTACCAGCGTTCCTTTCAGTGCGTAAAGCATAGATTAATCCTCCGGGTTGTTACAATAAGCAATTGTCAATGAATGTATCGCTTCGTGATTCGTTTAAACAATATCCGCGCGGCAGGACTCCACAATTGTCCATTGTCCATTGTCAATTGTCAATTGTCAATTGGGATGTCTTGCTGTGTGCGTGACAGATGGCCACCGCCAGCGCGTCGGCCACGTCGTCCGGCTTTGGCAGAGCCGGCAGGTTTAACAGTGTCTTGGTCATGTACATAATCTGTGCTTTCTCGGCGTTTCCGTATCCGACCACCGCCTGCTTGACTTGCATCGGGGTATATTCACCCAGACGCAGGCTGTGCTGCTGTGCGGCGAGCAGAACAACCCCGCGCGCCTGTGCCACATCAATGCCGGTGGTGACATTTTTGGTAAAGTACAGCTTTTCGATCCCCATTCCGGTCGGGCTGTGTTTGTCCAAAATGGCGGTGAGCTGTTCGTAGATTATCTCAATTCGGCGGGAGAAAACAAGATCGGGTTCGGTGATAATCGCTCCGTAATCGACCACCTTAAACCGGCTGCCGCTAAAATCCAATATCCCCCAACCGAGTGTGGCATAACCGGGGTCAATCCCGATAATCCGCTCTGCTCTCATGCGTCCCCCCGCTTTGCGTTTATTCTCAACTTATGATTATATCATAATTCTCTTTACCCGACAAGCAAATGAGCAGGCGAGACCTGCCTCCAGCCTAAGAGCTGACAAAGTTCCAGGCGGCTTGGGCAAGGGCAATGGCATGACCGCCCCTGTATAGACGGCCGCCTCCCTCCATAAATATAAATATATGCGGAAAGAAGCTCATCACTTGGAGCAGTGCAAGCGAAATGACCACCATAAGCGGGTTTTTCAGGCGCAAAGGCTGTTTATTGACTAACCGATAGATAACGATGAGCGCAACAGCGATAAAACCCGCAAGAGTCAGGATGTTTAATATCGGCAAATTGTCAATCAAACTGCCCGTAGGGATATCCTCAACACGTAAATCAAACAATGTTGCGGCAAACACACAAGCACTCAGAAAAGCCCCCGCATGGTTTGCGTGTATTCTATCCCTTGCATACAGGGAAACCCCCGGGATGGCCCTGTACGCGTAAACCCAAGCATCGCCGGCGTTGACCAAAATAATGCCATTTTCGTCTGCGGCCCGCCTGTGCGCCTGCGTCAGAATGTTTTGCAGCTCTTCATCGGGACGTCCGTTTATATTTGCCCACGCAGGGCTGTACAGCACAGGTTCCGCTCCGTATTCTCTTATCTGCTCGCTGAAAACCCGGACGTCATCGAGAAAACCGTCAATATCATTTGTTGGCCTTATACTCCGCCCCCGCGCTTGCATGACGACATAATCAAAGTTTGTGTTTTGCATTTCCCTTATGGCGCTTTCTCGCAGGGCGCCGTCTAAATTCGCGCCATTTCTTGACACGTCCACATATGTCATTTCAATGCCGTGCATCCTTAAAAGTGTCTGTAACTGCCCCGGAACATCGCCGGTGCGCACATGGCTGTTGCCCACAAATAAAATAGAAACCGAACCTGTTTCATCGTGCGTATTTCGTCCTGGACGGCCGATAAGAATGCCGGAAATAAGTATGATTAGAATTAAGATTCCAAATATAATTCTTCTATTCGTATTCATTGCGCCTCACTGATGTAGTCTTCTTAATGTTCGTGCTTAAAAAATCCTTAAAACCGGCAAGCGGCCGGTATAACCGGCCGCCGATTTTGGTTAGATGGTGCGTAAGAAATCCAGCATCTCCGCAGCTGTAGGCGGACAGCCGGACAGATGCTTTGCGCACCCGGCCGTGCAGTTCCCGACCCCGACCCCGTCCGGCTGTTGGCCGCGAAACCCTTGGCCGATTTTGATCTCACCATCGGCAGGCATATCGCCGGTCATCTGATTCAGCGCCGAGATCAGCGCGGCGTAACAGGCCGAACAGGCGCCGTCCTCCTCGATGAACTCAGCCAGGTAACTAACCGTATCGTCCCGGGTGAAAGCGACGTCCGGCCGATTCTCTCGGCCAATTTCGCAGATATTTGGCTTGTCCGGCGAAAACTTGCCCACACCCCACTCCTGCGCGAGACACAGGTATCGCACCGCGCGGTAATCCACATCAATCAGCCCCGAACAGTAGCTGTCCAGCAGAACCGGGTCAAAGCCTAACAGCATCCGGTCGGTTTGCAGCGGCCGGCCGCCCTCCTCAAAGGTCGGGTCGCCGCAAATCGAGTCAATCACATGCAGATCCGGTTTTAAGACTGTGGTCAGCGCGGCAATCGGCTTGTGCAGACCGATCTGGTGGTATCGGCTCTTTTCGCTGTCCGGGATACATCCTTTTAAGTTTTTCAGACAGCAGGTCATCTTGGTCTGGCTGTGGCCTTTAAGCACCGGCACATTAACAAAGTAGTCAGCCTCCAAAAAGGCCGCGCAGACCTTGAGGTCAATTCCGCGCGCAGTGACGCTGACCAGCTTGTCCTTTTTGGTATCCAGCAGCTTGACCCCGTATTTCTTGGCCAGTTCATTATAACCGCATACAGAAAACGCTTCTGCGGTCTTCGCGCCGATCCACGCGCCCTCAGCCACTGTGATGGATTTGACGCCGCACTGCTCCAGCAAATAACAAACAATCGCTTCGACAATCCCGACGTGAGTGGTCGCACCGTGTTCCGGCTTGGTCGGGTTGACCAGATTGGGCTTGATGATCACATTCGCGTTCTTTGGCACCCGGCTTTTTATGTCGGCCGCTTCTAACAGCCGGGCGGTCAGCAGGCCGCAGTCTTTGCCGTGGCCTAAGTAAATATCCGGCATTTGGTCAACCTCCTTTGCGCGTTTATTCGCTCACCGGGTGCGTATTTCTCATAAATTCAACCAGTTCCGGAGAAGTAGCACTGCCAGCCGCCCGCACATAATACCCCGAGCTCGCGTTCCCCAAAAGCAAAGCCTCGGAAACCGACAGTCCCAGCAGCATCCCCAAACAGAAGCCGGCGTTAAAGTTGTCACCCGCTCCGGTTGTCAGAACCGGCTGCGGGGTGAAGTACCCCGGCGCCAAGTAATATTCGCCGCCGCAATACGCGCTCGCCTCGCGAACGGTGTGAATCACAAAGCAGTGGATGCCCAGCGCCTTGCCCAGCGCAACCGTGATCTCTTTAAGGTCAATCCCGCTCATCTCGTCAAAACCGTTTATCCCCAGCGCATGAGCCAGATGAGCCGCCTCTTTTAAGTTGACGCCCAGGCAGACTTTGTACCGGGCAGAGAACCGCGAAATCAGCCCCAGCGCGCGGGAAATGTCTTCGGGCAGCCGCTTTTCGGGGTCGCAAAGGTCAAAGAACGCAAGGCTTTCCCCCGCTTCGATCAGCGGGAAAACCTCCTCGACAATGCCTTCAAAGATACCGCTCATATGCGGGATCATCACCCAGTTTTCCAACCCGAGCAAATCGATGTTTGCCGGGTTTAACATATCGGCCAGCACATCAAGGTCAAACTGCTCTTTGAGCGCCGGCCAGTTGATGTCGACCAGCGAGTCGTGCTTGCCCATGATCAGCTTACCGTCGTCAAACTCCAGGTTAAACGAAAGGCCGGGGTCGGTGATCGAAATCAGCCTGCACTTTTCGCCCATCGGCGCAAAGACCGGGTGGATTGCCTTTTTGCCCAGCGCCCCAATGCAGGAGACATCTACCCCAAGCTCAGCCAGCGCGTTTGCGAGAATCGGGCCGTTTCCGCCCAGTTTTTGCACCAAACCGACCAACTCGATGTTTGTGCTCAGCCCGGCCGCCCGGCTGATCCGGTCACCAAGGGCGGCGAGTGTCCCGACCTTTGTAAAGACCTCGGCGCTTTCGCGCTTGTCCACCACCTGCATCAATTCGTCCACAAAGCCATCAAGGCCGATCAGTGCTTTGTAGCCGATCCGGTTTTCTAAAATTGCGTCAGCCACCCTGGCCGCGCTTGGAATATTTTGCATGATTGCCGCCTCCCTGCCCTTGTTTGCATTTATCTAATCCTACCACATGTAGTAGACAGTTGCAACGCCTTACCTTGACTTTATCGCAAAAAACGGGTAGACTAAAGGCATTATGACTGGAGTGTATCTTAAAACACACGCACACATCGGAGGAGTTACAGATGGAAAATACAAAAAAAACGATGGAAAAGATCGTCGCCCTTTGCAAAGGCAGGGGATATGTATACGCGGGCTCTGAAATTTACGGCGGGCTGGCCAACACCTGGGATTACGGCCCGCTTGGGGTCGAGCTCAAGAACAATGTCAAAAAACTGTGGTGGCAGAGCTTTGTCCAACAAAGCCCGTACAATGTCGGGCTGGACAGCGCGATCCTCATGAACCCGCAGGTCTGGGTGGCCTCCGGGCATGTGGGCGGGTTTTCCGACCCGCTGATGGACTGCAAAAGCTGTAAAACCCGCCACCGCGCCGACAATTTAATCGAGGAGCAGACCGGCGAAAATCCGACCGGGATGGACAATGACCGGCTGCGCGAGTTTATCCGCGAAAAAGGGGTCAAATGCCCGGATTGCGGCTCAACCGATTTTACCGACATCCGCAAATTCAACCTGATGTTCAAGACATTTCAGGGGGTGACCGAGGGCGCCAAGAATGAGATATTCATGCGGCCCGAAACCGCACAGGGCATCTTTGTCAACTTCGCGAACGTTCAGCGCACCACCCGGCGCAAACTGCCTTTCGGGATCGCGCAGATCGGTAAGAGTTTCCGCAACGAAATCACACCCGGCAACTTCATCTTCCGCACCCGCGAATTTGAGCAGATGGAACTTGAGTTCTTCTGCAAGCCGGGCAGCGGCCTTGAGTGGTTCGCTTTCTGGAAAAACTTTATGAAAGAGTGGCTGCTCAAAATGGGCATCCGGGAAGAGAGCCTGCGCGTGCGCGACCACGACGCGGCCGAGCTTTCTCACTACTCAAACGCGACCTCCGACTTTGAGTTCCTCTTCCCGTTTGGCTGGGGGGAGCTCTGGGGGCTGGCCGACCGCACCGATTTTGACCTGAACGCCCACATGAAAGAATCCACCAAAAGCCTTGAGTACTTCGACCCCGAAACAAATGAGCGGTATGTCCCCCATGTGGTTGAGCCATCGCTGGGTGTTGACCGGATGGCGCTCTCCATCCTCTGTGACGCCTATGACGAGGAAGAAGTCGGCAACGCGGATAAAAGCGATGTGCGCACCGTCCTTCGCCTGCACCCGGCGGTCGCGCCCTACAAAGCCTGTGTCCTGCCGCTTTCTAAAAAGCTGAGCGAGGGCGCGACCAAGGTCTATCACAGCTTGCAATCGCGGTTTATGATCGACTTTGACGATTCCGGCTCGATCGGCAAACGCTATCGCAGACAGGACGAAATCGGCACCCCGTTTTGTGTCACCTACGACTTCGAGTCGGAAGAAGACAACTGCGTGACCGTTCGCGAGCGGGATTCAATGGCGCAAGAGCGGATTTCGATCGACGCGCTGGAAGACTACATCGCGAAGCGAGTCGCGTTCTAAAACACGCAAACAACTGAGAGATAACCACGGGAGGAAAAATATGCGCAAAGAATGGGCCGGCTTCAGAGCCGGAAACTGGGAGCGAGAGGTCGACGTCCGCGACTTTATCCAGCAGAACTACACACTTTACGATGGGGACTACGCTTTTCTGGCAAAGCCGACCGAGCGCACCAATCAGCTCTGGCAGAAAACGCTTGACCTGTTCAAAGAAGAAAACGAAAAAGGCATTATGGATGTTGAGATCAAAACCCCGGCCACCATCACCACCTACGGCCCGGGTTATATCGACAAGGGGCTCGAACAGATTGTCGGGCTTCAGACCGACGCGCCGCTCAAGCGGGCAATCATGCCGTTCGGCGGGCTTCGGGTGGTCAAGAGCGCGCTCAAATCCTACGGCTACGAGCTGGATAAAGAATCCGAAGAAATCTTTAACCGCTACCGCAAAACCCACAACGATGGGGTATTTGACGTCTACACCGAAGAGATGAAGCGGGCGCGCGCCTCCGGGGTTATCACCGGGCTGCCGGACGCTTACGGCAGAGGCCGGATTATCGGCGACTACCGCCGGGTTGCCCTTTACGGCACCGACTTTTTGATTGAGCAGAAGATTTTGGATAAACAGGAACTCGACTTTTCCGCCATGAACGAGCGGAACATCCGCCAGCGTGAGAACATCAGCGAAAACGTCCGCGCACTCAAAGACCTGGCCGCTATGGCGGCCGGTTACGGCTTTGACATCTCCAAGCCGGCGGCAACTGCCAAAGAGGCGATCCAGTGGACTTATTTGGGGTATCTGGCAGCCATCAAGCAGCAGGACGGCGCGGCCATGAGCCTCGGCCGGGTGTCCACATTCTTAGACATCTATATCGAGCGGGACCTGGGAGCCGGCACACTGACCGAAGAAGCCGCACAGGAGCTGGTCGACCACTTTGTCATGAAGCTGAGGATGGTGCGGTTTTTGCGCACCGCCGACTACAACAGCCTGTTCTCGGGCGATCCTACCTGGGTAACCGAAGTCATCGGCGGGATGGGCGAAGACGGCCGCACATTGGTCACCAAGAACTCTTACCGCGTCCTGCACACCCTGTACAACTTAGGCCCCGCCCCCGAGCCCAACCTGACCATCCTGTGGAGCGTCAACCTGCCCCAGCACTTTAAAGATTACTGCGCGAAAGTTTCGATCGATACCAGCTCAATCCAATACGAGAGCGACGATCTGATGCGCGGTTACTGGGGGGACGATTACGGGATCGCCTGCTGTGTGTCGGCCATGCGCCTGGGCAAACAGATGCAGTTTTTCGGCGCGCGGGCAAACCTTGCGAAAGCACTGCTCTACGCCATCAACGGCGGTCGGGATGAAAAAACCGGCGAGCAGATCGGCCCTGAATTCGCGCCGATTACCAGTGAATATCTCGATTACGATGAAGTCATGCGCCGATTTGACCAAGTGATGGAATGGCTGGCCGGGCTGTATATCAGCACCCTCAACATCATCCACTACATGCACGACAAGTACAACTACGAAAGCTTGCAGATGGCGCTTCACGACAAAGATATCCTGCGCACACAGGCCACCGGCATCGCCGGGCTTTCGGTGGTGGTCGACTCGCTTTCGGCCATCAAACACGCAAAAGTCAAAGTCATCCGCAACGCCGAGGGCCTGGCGGTCAGCTATGAGCTGGAGGGCGATTACCCCGCCTTTGGCAACAACGACGCCGAGATCAACAAGATGGCTTCTGATATCGTCAAGAACTTTATGATCCGGCTTAAGAAACACAACACCTACCGGGAGGCCAAGACGACCACATCCATCCTGACCATCACCTCAAACGTGGTTTACGGCAAAAAGACCGGCGCAACCCCGGACGGCCGGAAAGACGGCGAGCCTTTCGCACCCGGCGCAAACCCCATGCACGGCCGGGACAAAAAAGGCGCGATCGCTTCCCTTGCGTCTGTGGCCAAACTGCCCTACAACTACGCGCTGGACGGGATATCCTACACTTTTTCGATCATCCCGACCGCGCTTGGCAAAACCCCCGATATCCGGGTCAGCAACCTGGTCGGGATTATGGACGGCTACTTTGCCGACGGCGGCCACCACATCAACGTCAATGTATTCGACCGCGAAACTTTGCTGGACGCGATGGAAAAACCCGAGCTCTACCCACAGCTGACCATCCGGGTTTCGGGCTACGCGGTCAACTTTATCAAACTGACAAAAGAGCAGCAGCTGGACGTCATCCACCGCACCTTCCACGAAAGAGTGTAGCGGTATGAGCGAGATCACCGGAAGAATCCACTCGATCGAAACCTGCGGGACAATCGACGGTCCGGGAATTCGGTATGTGATTTTTACCCAGGGCTGCCCAATCCGCTGTGTTTACTGCCACAATCCGGACACCTGGTCAAAAAAAGGCAATGACGCAAGCGTCATGTCGATCGGCGACCTGATGACCGATATCATCAAATACAAGTCTTACTTTAAGTTTTCGGGCGGGGGGGTCACCCTGACCGGCGGCGAGCCGCTTATGCAAAAGGAGTTTGCCACCGCCCTCTTTAAAGCTTGCAAGCGCGAGGGGCTGCACACTTGTCTGGACACATCCGGCTACGACGACATCGACGACACCACCAAAGAGCTGTTGGCGCACACCGACCTTGTGCTTTTGGATATCAAGAGCGCTAATCCCGGAACTTACAAGGCGGTGACCGGCTTTTCGATCGCCAAAACCTTTAAGTTTGCCGAGTATCTTGCAGGCACGAACGCGGACACCTGGGTGCGGTTTGTGCTGGTACCCGGACTGACCGACAACGAGGATGACCTGCATGGCATGGCCAAATACCTGACCACCCTCAGCAATGTGAAGTATGTGGGAATTTTGCCTTTTCACCAGATGGGGGCTTTCAAGTGGGAGAAAATGAAGATCAAATACAAGCTGACCGACACACCCGAACCGACGGTTCAGGAAACCGAACGGGTACGCGACCTGTTCAGAAGCTACGGTTTTATTGTACGGTAACAAAAAACAGACGGCGCAAAATATAGCGCCGTCTGTTTTTTGATTTTGTTTTTATACGCTGCCAAATCCGGTCAGGTAGGCGGAAAGATTCACACCCAGCTGGCTGCTCAACTCTGCCAAAATGGCGTCGTCATAGCTTTCCCACAGATCGGGGTAAAGAGTAATGTCCATAGCGATCACCTCGTTGGTTCCCGGCACATTTTGCGCCAGGTAAATGCAGACGCGGCTCTCACCGGTAGGCAGAGTTTCCAGGATAACCAGGAAAGCCGTTTGGTGATCGGCGCTTGTGCGCACCGGACCAACACTCAGGCTGGTATCCGAAAGGAAGTAACCGTTTTCATAATCTTCAATTGCCCGCTGTACTACCGACTCGGAGGCGTTTTCGTGGCTGCGCGCAAAGTAATAAAGTTCAATTGCCCACGCATCAATAAAAAGAAAACCATCCAGCTGTGTGGAAATCTCACCGCCGCTGATGCTCAAAACGGTCGCGCTTTCTCCGCCCAAAATGTTGGTGAAAACAATCGGCTCTAAAAGTGTGCTGCCACTTAGGTCGTGATCAAACAAGCGCAGGCCGGAAAGGTCTTCGACAACTTCAAATTCGCCAAGGCGGAAACCGAAACCGGCCCGGGGCGCCTCTTCTTGCGAAGGTCGATCATCGCCTTGGGCCGGAGAAGCCACAGGCGGTGGGGAAGCCTCCTGCTGGGCGGGGGCGTCGTTTAGCATGGGTAGTTGGTCAAAACAGGCGCTCAGTGTTCCGGCCAGCAGAATAAACACGAGCAGCAGCGCAATCTTTTTCATCATTACTCCTCTTAGTCTATGTAATGGTTGGTCAGACAAATAAAGTGTACACGCAATTCCGCCTCATGTCAATGTTAACCGGAAAAGCGCCTTTGTGTTCGTTATTCACTTTTGGCCTGTTCAATCAAGGCCGCCGCAACCTTGAGCGCTTTTATACGGTTGATCAGAAGGGTGTGCTGAGATGTCCCCGCGGCCAGCTTTTCCCCCGCTTTTTCACACTTGTGCAAAAGCGAGCCGATTGCGCGGCCGGCGTCTTCAAGTTCTTTGTCCGTAAAGTTTTGCATGATCCCCCTCCTACTCGGTTCTGATTGCCTCCAGAGCGCTGATTTTAACCGCGCGCAAGGCCGGGATAATTCCGGAAACAAGACCGATTATGGTCGCGAACACCAATCCCAGTGACATAAGCCAAAGCGGGATGACGCTGACCGGCATCGGCTCCATACCCATCCCCATCATGCCGCCGCCCGCATTGCCCATCACATAAGCGTTGAGGGCAAAAGAGGCCAAAGCGCTGAGCGCATTGCCGACCACCCCGCCTATAAAACCGATCAGGGCTGCCTCGATCAAAAAGATCGAGCGTATATTGCCCAGGTGGCAGCCGAGCACTTTCATCACCCCGATTTCGCGGGTGCGCTCGTAGACCGACATGATCATGGTGTTCATGATTGAAAGGGATGAGATAAACAGCGCCACCCCACCAATGAAGCCAAGAATCATCTGAATTTGCTGGGCGGCCTCTTGCATACTCTGCCGGATTTCTTCCATCGATTGGGTGTTGGGGAAACCCATTGCGTGGATAGCCGCTTCGACATCGGCAACATCGTCGATCGAATGGGCTTTGACCCGCGCCATGTCGAATCCCTCAACTGCGTTTCGGTCGGGCCGAATGCTGTTTGCCCGGTTAAACTCGGCGATCATACGCTGCAAATCGGCCACATCCATGACCGCGCCGTCCATCAGCTCGGGGCGGTTGAAATCCCAGCTCCCGACCATAACCCCGACTACCTCGACCTCAAACTCGACATCGCGGGAATCCTGCTCCCAGGAAGACAAGGTAATCCTTATGGTTTGTTCCTCCATCGGGTTAAAGAAAGGGTCGGGCAGTGGGTCACCGGGCATGACGTTCCAGACTTCGATCATATTGTTCGGCCAGCGCCGCCTTGTGTCCTGAAAATTATAGGCGGCGCGCTCACCGAACATCATGCGCACAACCCTTGTGCCGTCCTCGTTGACAGGCAGGATATCACCCTCACGCATATCGTAGCCGAGATAGGGCAGCGCCGCGGGGTCGAGGCCCACAATCCCCCATCCGCCCCACCATTCATACCGCCCGCCGCGGCCGGCGGTCAGCACTACGTTGACGTTATCCAGCCGAAGCTCGGCCACCGGGGTGACCGCCTGAACTTGAGGCATAGCCCGAATCGCTTCAATAGCCGTATCATTGAGCGGGGTCTCTGTATTCCCCTGATTGTGGATGGTGACCATGGTCAGGTCACCCCAGGTCTCAAGCATACGCATATTGCTCCGCTCAATCCCGATCCCAAGCGAAATCATCATCACGATAAAGCTGGTGCCGATTACAACCCCCATCACGGTCAAAAAAGTCCGGAACTTGCGCCGGGTCAGGTTGCGCGCACAGATGGAAAGCAGATCAGAAATCCTCATCGAAGTCCTCGTCTCCCCCTGCTTTTACCCGCTTGACAATGTAAAAGGCAGTCGGCGCGGCAACGCCCAGCCCGCCCACCGACAAGAGCATATACCGCCAGAGCGGGATATCCGGTTCTTCCGGCTCGAAGGTGGGGATCTCCATACCCGGCCGGTCGGGAAAGAACGGCTCGTCCACCCAGAGGCTAAATGTGGTCTCGATCTGCACTTCCTCGCCGGTTTCGGTTTCGTAACTGATGATGATTGTCCCCTCAAACTGCCCGGCGTGGTGCGGGACAAAGGAAAAGTCAAAGCTGGCGCTCTCGCCGGCGTCCAGTGTGCCGTGGCGCTCGGTCTGGCCCTGCTCACCGAATTCGTCCAGGATAAACCCGCTCACGTTAAAGGCGGTCGACTGGCCGAGGTTGACAAACGACACAACCACATAACCCTCATCCCCCATCTGTAACCAATCTGAGTAGTCGGTGATCGGGTCTACCGCAAATCGGTCAACCTGTGTTACGGGGATGTGAATAATCGTGCTGATGTTGCCGTTTTCAAGCCGGCTGCCGATCACGTACTCGTACCGGAACTCAACGTTTACCGCCTGGCTTCCCGCCGAGGCGGTCGCCATGACCATGATGTCAACCGACTGCGATTCCCACCCGCCGGCAGGCAGCCACTCAAAGAAATAGGTGTTGGTGGCCGAAGCGATGGTCAATGCCGACTGGTGCTGTTCGGTGGATACCGGGCTGACCACCATGATAATGTTGTTTAGATCCACTTCGGCGCTGGTGTTGGCGAAATCCATCGCCAGGGTAAAGACACTGCCCGCAAGCACCTGTTCGTAGCCAAACGAGTGCTCGCGGATGATGATGAACGGTGTGAACGGGTCGAGCTCGTCATCGTCATCATCGTCCTCTTCACGCGAAATGCCAAAAAAGCGGCCTGCGCCGTCCCCGAATATCCGCTCATCATTTATGCTGTATTGTGCGCGAAAGGTTACCTCGACAAAGTTGCCCGCGCCGCCAGCGTACAAAAGGTTGTTGAATGTCGCGACAAACCGGGGCGGGTCGCCGTGCGAAAAGCTGAGCGTGCGCAGTGTCCCGCGGGTTGCGCCCTGCGGGATCAGTTCCCCCGGGTCAAGTAAAAAGGCGGCCATCGAGCTTGCGTCAAAGTCGCGGCGGTAAGTATCGATCAGCCCGTGATCGATAAAAGTGATCTCGATCGAAAAGGGCGGGGTGTCCCGGTCAATGTCGCGGATAATATTGCCTGCGCTGTCCCGCGCGACCACGTTTTCGACGATGATATTCGGGGTAAACGCATCCTCGTCGTCCCAGTCATCGCCGCCGCCAGATGAAGTGCGCTCGATCCAGCTTGGTGGAATCACTACGTCAAAGTTCCAGTTGTATTCAACACTGCCGATGGTCGGGCGCGCGCTAAAAATCTGCAAGATATAGTCCTGCTCTTCGCCAACAAAGGTTAAGTTTCTGATCACGCCTTGGATGTTCCACCGGTCAGTGGGTGTACCGTCATCCTGAACCCGGCTGACAAAAGTAAGGCTAATCATGACTGCGCCTGCTTGTTGCTGCCACACCCGACCATCGATGGAAAACGACCCGGACGAAAGGTTAACAACTTGGTCAAGAGCCGCACCCGGTGCTTCAACCACCGCATTAAATCGAACCTCGTAATTGCCCCGCCTCTGTACAATGCGGTTTTGTTCGTTGATTTGTACGCCGTTCCGAAAGATGACCGGATTCGTCCCGATATGTGTTTGAGAAGTACTCGCCCCCACCAACAAGCTCAGCAAGGGCAGCACGATTGTCAATATCATCAAAATCGCCAGTATTAAGGCAATCCACTTGGCTCCGCTACGTCTCATCTTTCGCTCCTTTTTCTCCTGCGCCGGGGTTTGTTTCTTCCTTTGTCTCTTCCGCCCGCTTGACATTCACGCGGTCTTCCACAATTACACCGTCCCGCATGGTCACAATCCGGTCGGCGTACTCGGCGATTTCGGTGTCATGTGTGACCAGCACAAGGGTCTGGTTATACTGTTTACAAAGCCGGATCATCATCTGCATGACTTCGACGGTGGTTCTGGTGTCCAGATTTCCGGTCGGCTCATCGGCGAATATGATTTTGGGGGTGGCCACAAACGCGCGGGCGATCCCCACCCTCTGCTGTTGGCCGCCGCTCATCTGGCTGGGCTTGTGGCCGGCGCGCTCAGACAGCCCAACCTCACCCAAAATCCGCTTGGCCGCGATCTCCCGCTTCTTTCTTGGCATTCCCCGAAAGATGAGCGGCATACTCACGTTCTCAAGCGCGGTCATGGCCGCCATCAGGTTGTAGGACTGAAAAATAAAGCCGATATGCTTCTGGCGAAAACCGGCCAGGCGGGTCTCGCTGAACGCCGAGATGTTTTTCCCGCCGATCAGCACCTGCCCTTTGGTCGGCTTTTCCAGCCCGGCCAGCTGGTTGAGCAGGGTGCTCTTACCCGAACCGGATGTGCCGACAATGCACAAAATCTGCCCTTTGGGCACATCAAAGCTTACATCGTTTAAGGCCACGACCTTCTCGCTGCCCACCCGGAAAACTTTTGTAAGCTGCCTGACCGAAATGATTGCTGCGCTATCCTGCATGACTTCCCCCGCTATCGAATGTTGGGCCGCACAGATCGGCTGAATACCCAAACTGTGATGGGCGCCCACAGATGGCACATAAATATGCACTTAATCCGCCTATCCAAAGGTAATTTATGGAATTTCCCTAAATTGATTGAGTTTAACATGTGGATTAGTATATCATATATGTGTAATCCTCCCCCTCTAAATTTTGCATACACGGGGAATAAAATACAGAGGGGTGTAAATAATAGAGACTGTGTTCCCAATGCACCGAGAACCCGCGCTGGGGTTCAGCCGCCGCCATCGGGCGCCGCCTTACCGGCACGGTTTCGACACAAGCGCTGATTTGAAGAAATGGATTTAGAGGATGGTTTCCATGTCTTATTAAGGAGGAACGTGAACAATTATGAAAGCGACAGGAATTGTCAGGAGAATTGACGACCTGGGCCGAGTCGTTATCCCCAAAGAGATTCGCAGAACCATGCGCATCCGCGAGGGAGACCCTCTTGAAATTTACACCGACAATAACGGTGAGGTCATCTTTAAGAAGTACTCTCCCCTCGGCGAACTTGGCACATTTGCCTCCCAATATGCTGAGGTGCTCTATAAGAATTGCGGCTTCGCCGTAGTTGTCTGTGATCGAGACCACGTCATCGCCGTGGCCGGAATCTCGAAAAAAGAACTCTTGGAGCGCAGGGTCTCAGGCGCGCTCGAAGACCATATGGAACAGCGCAAACCTTTTGCCATGACAGGGGATAGCGCTGCCCGCCTGCAGCCGGTCGAAGGGGTTGACCGCTATGCGATCGCCGGCGCGCCAATCATCACTTCGGGGGATGTTTGCGGCTCAATCATGCTTTTGGCCGAAGACAATGCCTCCCTGGCCGGTGACACAGAAGTCAAGCTGATCGCGACAGCCGCCGCTTTTCTGGGCAAACAGATGGAGGAGTAGCGCCCGGGCGCAAAACCTTTCTTCCCATAAACTCTACACCCAAGGCCTCCGGCTGTCAACCATGAAAAGATAAGAAAATGCAAAAAAACCCTTGCACTCTGCACGGTCATGTGATATGATAAGTTCGTTAGCATAGGGAATTTAAGACAGAAGAGTGGGGTGTCCCGCTCTTCTGTTCTTGTACGGCCAATTTCTGGCAGAAACAACACACCACACACTCCCCCGCTACATATAACCGGATAAAAGGACGGATGGTTACAGATGTCAAAGGAAAAGAAACCGCGCACGGTCGAGGTTGCCGCCTCTCTTGCCCATCCGGTCGCCGACCGGATGGGCCTGGCCCTCTGGGACCTGCGCTTTGAGAAAGAGGGCGCCGACTGGTATTTGCGCTACTTCATCGATAAACCAGGCGGGATAAACATTCAGGACTGCGAACAGTTCAGCCGGGCGGTCGAAAAGCTGCTTGATGAGGCCGACCCGATCGACCAGAGCTACATTTTAGAGGTCTCCTCCCCCGGAATCGAGCGCACACTCACCCGGCCCGAACACTTCCCGCCTTTTGTCGGCAGCCAGGTTCATGTCCGCTTGATCCGCCCGCGCGAGGGTACGCGCGACCTTTACGGCCGCTTGACCGGCCGGGATGAAGACGGCAGTGTGAGCCTTGCGCTGGACGATGAAAGCCGGCTGACCATCCCCAAAGCGGATATCGCCAAAGTAAAACTAGTCATTGACATATGACATTCTGGAGGTAAGTCTTAGATGAACACCGAGTTTTTTGAAGCCCTGACCATGCTGGAAAAAGAAAAGGGCATCCCGATAGATTATCTTCTTGAAAAGATCAAAAACGCAATCCTGATCGCAATCCGCCGGGACGGGGAGGAGTGCGAGGATTCAATCGTGGAGATCGACCCCGAATCCGGCCGGTTTTACGTGGCCTTTCGCAAGACGGTAGTCGAAGATGTAGAAGACCCGGCCAACGAGATCCTGCTTGAGCAGGCGCTGAGCTACGACAAGCGGGCCAAGATGGGTTCGGTGGTCGAAATCCCGATGGAAACAAAGAAGTTCGGGCGAATCGCCGCACAGGCCGCCAAGCACGTCATCCGACAGGGAATCCGCGAAGGCGAGCGGGAACACCTGATGGCCGAATACCAAAGCCGCACCCAGGATGTGGTCACCGCCACCGTTTTGAGAGTCGACGACCGAAAGGGCAACCTTGTCCTCGAAATTGGCAAGCATGAGGCGATCCTGCCCAAAAGCGAGCGGGTACCCACCGAAAATCACCGCGAGGGCGAGCGGATCAGGGTCTATGTGGTGGATGTCATGTCCGGCGAAAAAGGCCCCCGCCTGATGATTTCCCGCACACACCCGGGGCTGGTCAAGCGGCTGTTCGAGATGAATGTACCCGAAATTTTTGACGGTACGGTCGAAATTAAAGCCATCGCCCGGGAGGCGGGCAGCCGAACCAAAATCGCGGTTTATTCCAAAGACGAAAACGTTGATGCCCAGGGCGCGTGTATCGGCTCAAAGGGCAGCCGCGTCATCGATATCGTAGAAGAGCTTGGCGGCGAGAAGATTGACGTGGTCAAGTTCAGCGAAGACCCGGCCCAGTTTGTGGCCGAAGCCCTCTCTCCCGCGCAGGTAGTGAGCGTGGAGATTGAAGACTCGGGTGCCAAGTCCTGCCGGGTGGTTGTGCCGGACGGGCAGCTTTCGCTGGCAATCGGCAACAAAGGGCAGAATGCGCGGCTGGCCGCACGGCTGACCGGCTGGAAGATCGACATCCGCCCCGAAAGCGAAGAGAACGCACCCAGCTGACAGACAGAAGGAGTTTCCCCGTATGGTGACCAAGGCAGAAAGAAAAATCCCACAGCGCAGCTGTTGCGGCTGTCGGGAAAAAAAGGACAAAAAAGAGCTTGTCCGCGTGCTTCGTGAACCGGATGGGGGCATTTACCTTGACCCAAGCGGCAAGCGCAACGGCCGGGGCGCCTATCTCTGCCTGAATCTTGGCTGCCTAAAGGCTGCGCGCAAACAAAAGCGGCTGGAGCGCGCGCTGGGCACGGCAATCCCCGATCAGGTTTACGCCGTTTTAGAGGAGGAACTCAGCCAAGTTGAGAATGGATAAACTTGCCACTCTGGGACTCTGCAAAAAAGCGGGTAAGCTGATCATCGGCTTTGACGCAGTGGCCGAGTATATAAAAAGGGGCGGGCCGGGGCTGCTTATTTTGACCGCTGACCTTTCCCCCAAAAGCTCTAAGGAGATAATTCGCATAGCCGACGCGCAGGGGTTTGAATACTTGCAGATCGGCGCCGCGATGGATGATATAAAGCGGCTTGTTGGAAAAAAGGCGGGCATACTGGCGATTGCCGACCAAGGGCTGGCCAAGTCGTTTGCCGGCAAGGTGAAGACGCAAGAGGAGGATTTTAGCGTATGATAGAAAAATATAGAGTGCATGAGGTGGCCAAGGATTTACATGTCCCCAGCAAGGATGTAATTGAGCTGCTGGGCAAGTATTTCCCAAGCCAGAAAAAACACATGACCGCGCTGGAAAAAGACGAGCTGAGCGCGATTTTTGAACACTACACCCTGAAATACGCGCCGGACAGCCTGGACGAATACTTCGCCCGGGTCAGCCAGCGCAAGCCCAAGGTCAAAGAGGCCGCGCCGGCACCGGCCGCACCTGTAGCGCCGGTTAAAGCTGCCGAGGCCGCGAATCCTCCCGTGGCCGGGCGGGAAAACAAAGCGGGGGCAGCGTCGCCCGCGCCTGCGCCCAAAGAGGCCGCCCCTGCCGTCGCGAAAGATCAAAAAGCGGCGCCGCCGGCAGCTCAACAGCAGCAGCAACCGCGCAAAAAGCCGCAGCAACAGCGCCAGCAAGCCCAAGCCCGCCCGCAGTCCACCATCATCCGGCCGGTGGGTACAGGCAGCGGGGACGCGGCCAGTGTGGTCACCCGCCCAGACAACGCCCGGCATGTCGACATGCGCGGCGGCAACGTCAATCTGGATAAATACAACGAGCGGTACGAGAGCATCGCCACCACCAACCTCGCCAAAAAAGACACCGGGGTTAAAAAACAAAAGCTCAACCAAAAGTCGGCACAGCGCGGCAAGCCGTTTATGTCCCGCAAAGAAAAGGAAGAGCAAAAACTGCGCAAAATCCAGATGGAGCGCGAACGCCGCCAAAAACTGGAGATCACATTGCCCGAAGAAATGTCGGTCAGCGATCTGGCCGCCCGATTAAAAGTTCAGGCCGGCGAAGTGGTCAAACGGCTGATGGCTCTCGGGATTATGGCCTCAGCCGGTGAAATCATCGACTACGATACCGCCGCTATGGTCGCGATGGAAATCGGCGCGAAAGTCAGCCCCGAAGTGGTCGTCACCATTGAAGAGCGCCTGTTTGAAGAAGTGCAGGATGAAGACGATACTCTGACCCAGCGCAGCCCTGTGGTTGTGGTTATGGGCCATGTCGACCACGGCAAGACTTCACTGCTCGACGCCATCCGGGACACAAACGTCACCGCCGGCGAGGCAGGCGGAATCACACAGAGCATCGGCGCCTACCAGGTCGACCTCAACGGCCGCAAGCTGACTTTCATCGATACCCCCGGCCACGCCGCCTTTACTTCCATGCGGGCCAGAGGCGCACAGGTCACCGACATCGCTGTGCTGGTTGTGGCCGCCGACGACGGCATCATGCCCCAGACGGTTGAGGCAATCAGCCACGCCAAAGAAGCCGGGGTCACCATCATTGTGGCCATCAACAAGATGGACAAAGAGGCCGCCAACCCCGAACGTGTCAAACAGGGGCTGACCGAATACGAACTGCTCCCCGAAGATTGGGGCGGAGACACCATCTGCGTGGAACTGTCGGCAAAATCCCGGATGGGGATCGACACTCTGCTTGAGATGATCCTGCTGGTGGCCGACATGAAAGAACTGCGCGCCAACCCCAACCGGATGGCCAAGGGCACCGTCATCGAAGCCAAGCTGGACAAAGGCCGCGGGCCGGTTGCCACCGTTCTGGTACAAAACGGCACATTGCGCTCGGGCGACGTCTGCATTGCCGGCACGGCACTGGGCAGAATCAGAGTAATGACCAACGACCGCGGTGAGCGTGTCGAAGAGGCCGGGCCGTCTATGCCGGTCGAGATCACAGGGCTTGCCGAAGTGCCGGCGGCCGGTGACGTCTTCAACTCGGTCGAAGACGAGCGCCTGGCCAAAGAATTGGTTGACCAGCGCAAGCACGAGCAAAAACAAGAGCAGTTCTCGGCTTACCAGAAAGTCACGATGGACAATTTGTTCTCGCAGATTTCTCAGGGCGCGGTCAAAGAGCTGGGCATCATCGTCAAAGGCGATGTGCAGGGCTCGGTTGAAGCGCTTACCCAAAGCCTTGAAAAGATCTCCAACGAAGAAGTCCGCGTGCGGGTTATCCACGGCGCGGTCGGCGCGGTCAGCGAGTCGGATGTTATGCTGGCTGACGCTTCCAACGCCATCATCGTCGGCTTTAATGTCCGGCCCGACCCGGTGGCCAAACAAACCGCCGACCAAATCGGGGTGGATATCCGCCTCTACCGTGTCATCTACGACGCGCTGGACGAAGTCAACGACGCGATGAAAGGTATGCTCGCGCCCAAATACAGAGACGTCGATCTGGGCCGCGCCGAAGTTCGCCAGGTCTACAAAATCTCGAACATCGGCACAGTCGCCGGGTGTCACGTATTGGACGGCAAGATCATCCGCTCTGCCAAAATCCGCGTAGTGCGCGACGGCATCATCATCGCCGACGGGATGCTCGCCTCCCTGCGCCGTTTTAAAGACGACGTTAAAGAGGTCGCCAGCGGCTACGACTGCGGGATGGGCCTTGAAAAGTTCAATGACCTCAAAGAAGGCGACATCTTCGAAGCTTATGAGACGGAAGAGTATAGAGACTAACCACAGTTGATAGTTGACAGTGCACAGTTGACAGTTGTGGTATCGCTCCGCGATTTATTTAAATAATGTCCGCATAGCGGACACCATAACTGTCAACTGTCAATTATCAACTGTACACTGAAAAGGAGACCGCCATGCCCTCATACCGCACTGCCCGAGCCGCTGAGGATGTTCAGCGGGAACTTTCCGACATCATGCGCACCCTCAAGGACCCGCGGGTCTCGGGGCTGCTAAGCATTGTCAAACTTGAACTGGCCGGGGATTACTCGCACTGCAAAGTTTATGTCAGCTCGATGGAAGGGCTGGAGCAAACCACCGGCGCGGTGGAGGGGCTGACCAGCGCCGCCGGGTTTATCCGGCGGGAGATCGGCGCCCGGCTCAAATTGCGCAAAACACCGCAGTTCCATTTTATCGCCGACAACGGAATCGAGCAGAGCGCCGTGCTCGGCCAAAAAATGCGCGACCTTGGCCTGCTTAATAAGACGGAGGAAGACGAACCGGATGGGCAACCTGATTGATACAAGCACCGCATGCGCTCTTCTTCGAGAGTGGGACGAAGTGCTCATACTCACACACCAAAAGCCGGACGGCGACACCATCGGCAGTGCCTTTGCCCTGATGCACGCACTGCACGCTTTGGGCAAGCGGGCACGGGTGGAATGTTCCGACCCTTTGCCCAATCATTATGGTTTTATTACCGGGAACTACCACCCGGATCAATTCGACCCCCGCTTTGTGGTCAGCGTGGATGTTGCCAACCCCGACCTGTTCGGCAAACTCCAGCCGGTCTGGGAGGATAAGCTTGATTTGTGCATCGACCACCACCGGTTGAATACCCTAAACGCAAAATACAAGCTGCTTGACCCCGAAGTGCCCTCCACCGCCCAGCTGGTTTACGCGATCATTAAAGGGCTTGGGGTCGCTTTCGACCGGGCGATGGCCACCGCAGTCTTTACCGGGGTCTCTACCGACACCGGTTGTTTTCGCTACGCGAGCACAACCGCCGACGCCCACCGGGTAGCCGCCGAGATGATTGACGCAGGCGCAGACCACTCGAACATCAACCGGCTGATGTTCGACACCCGCTCCCGCCCGCAGATCGAGCTGGACAAACACATATTGAGCACGCTGGAATACCACTTCGGCGGGCTGTGCGCGATGATTGTTGTCTCCCGCGAAGCCACCGGCCGCCTGGGGATAGAAGAACACGAACTGGACGGGCTTTCCGCACTCCCCCGCCGGATTGAAGGTGTGCAGATCGGGCTGAGTCTGCGCGAAAATTTTGGCAGTTACCGCGTCTCTGTCCGCACCCGCGAAGGGGTAGACGCCTCTGCCCTTTGCGCAAAATTTGGAGGCGGCGGCCACCACATGGCGGGCGGCTGTACTATAACAGGCGACGAAACAGCGGTCAGGCAGGTTTTGCTCGCCGCGGTAAAATCGTCTTTGCTGGAGGCCGGATACTCTTGGAGCTGACCGGTATCCTTTTGGTGGACAAGCCGGCCGGGTTCACTTCTTTTGACGTGGTCGCCAAACTGCGCGGAATCGCCAAAATGAGAAAGATCGGCCACGCGGGCACCCTTGACCCCGCCGCCACCGGTCTTCTGCCCGTTTTTTTGGGCAGCGCGACCCGCTTTATCGATCTTTTGCCCGACCAGGACAAGCGCTACACCGCCACATTCCTGCTCGGAATCACCACCGATACCCAAGACATGACCGGCAATGTCTTATCCACTCGGCCGGTTCGGGTTTCGGCAATAGATGTCACAACCGCGCTTGCGCGCTTTGTCGGCAAGATTCAACAGATTCCGCCCATGTATTCGGCGGTCAAGCATCAAGGCAAACGGCTGTACGACCTGGCCAGACAGGGCATTGAAGTCGAGCGCAAACCGCGCGAGATCGAAATCCGCGCGATCACTATGCTTGCGGCGGATGAGCCGGCCGGGCGATACACCATCGATGTGGAATGTTCAAAAGGCAGTTATATCCGCACCCTCTGTCACGATTTGGGCGAGGAGCTCGGCTGCGGCGGCGCGCTGGAGGTTTTGCGCAGAACGCAGGCCTGCGGCTTTTCGCTCAAAAACGCATACACACTGGATGATCTGCAAACCCTCGCCGACCGGGGTGAGCTGGCCGGTGCGCTGTCGCCGGTTGAATCTGCGCTCGCGGCATACCCGCGCTTGACGCTGGATACCCGCCAAGCCGGGCTGTTCGCGAACGGACAGCGCCTCGCGCTCAGCGACCTGTCCGGCCCTGCCCTTCAAAGCGGCGAGCGGATTGCAGTCTTCGGGCCGCAGTCCGCTTTCCTTGGCCTTGCCCACGCGGAGGGCGGGCTGCTCCGCCACATCCGCCAGCTCCCCCGCTGATTGCTCTCACATTGGTCTTTTCAAACGAAGGGATGAATGACTTGCTTTTTTCCCAAACACTGGAACCACCCAATCTACCGGCCGGCGGCAGCTGTGTCGCGCTCGGGCTGTTTAACGGGCTGCACCTCGGCCATATGGCCGTCATCGGCGCGATGCGCAGACAAGCGCTCGCACACCGGCTGACCTCCGTTGTCTTTACCTTTTCGACCGCCCGCTGCACCCCCAACTCAAAGGGCAGTGTCAAACAGATGCTCAGCCAATCAATGTCGAACGCCATTCTCAGCAAAACCGGGGTCGAACAGGTTGTCTGCCCCGATTTCAGCGATTTTCGCGCGTTTACACCCGAACAGTTTGTGGATAAGGTTTTGCGCGCGCGGCTGGGCGCCGGGCGGGTGGTCTGCGGCTATGACTTCCGGTTCGGGAAAGGCGCGGCCGGTGACGCACACGCTTTGCGGGAACTTTGCGCACCGCTTGGCATCGCGGCGGATATCGTTCCCCAAGTGGATGTAAATGGCGAGCTGGCCGCTTCGCGCTCCATCCGCGCTTTAATCGAAAGCGGGGATATCCCCGCCGCCAACCGCCTGCTCGGCCGCCCGTTTGCCATCGACTTTCAAGTCATTCACGGGCAAAAGCTGGGCCGGACTCTGGGCTGGCCGACCATCAACCAGGCTTTCCCGCCCGACTTTGTCCTCCCCCGCTTTGGGATCTACGCCAGCCTGACCACTGTAAACGGAAAAGACTACAGCAGCGTGACCTATGTAGGCGTTCGCCCAACCGTGGACAGCGGCGCCGCACTGTCTGAGACATACATTCAATCTTTTGACGGTGACCTTTACGGCCGGCACGTCAAGGTCGCGTTTTTGGCTTTCCTGCGCCCCGAGCAAAAGTTTTCCGACCTTGAAACGCTCAAAAACGCGATATCCGCCGACGCGGCCCGCGCAAAAGAATTGATCAAACAGTTGACAAATGTCGATTGACAGTGTACATTAATTTTAGAAACCATCGTTCAATAATTAAAACGCAATTGTAAGCACAAGGCGCCTGTACGGGAACTGCCAACCAACAACGAATGGAGTGGGTAAAATGTTGAACTACGATAACCTTTACGCGAATACGGTAAAGAACTTAAAACCCTCGGGGATACGCAGGTTCTTCGGGATTGCGGCCGAAATACCCGACGTCATCTCTCTTGGCGTGGGTGAGCCGGACTTTGTTACCCCCCAGGCGATTCGCGACGCGGGTATTGCCTCCCTCAAAGCGGGCGAGACCAAGTACACCGCCAACGCCGGGCTGAAAGAAGTGCAGGCGGGCGTTTCCGGTTACCTCAAGCGCCGGTTTGATCTCGATTATGATCCCAGCCAGGTTCTGGTAACCGTGGGCGCCTCCGAGGGGATCGACCTTGCCCTGCGCGCATTCATCAACCCGGGCGACGAAGTGCTGATTCCCGAGCCGTCCTTTGTCGCTTACGACGCTATGACCCGAATCAACCACGGCGTCCCGGTCTCGATCGTCACCAAAGAGGAAGACGAGTTCCGCCTGACCCCCGCGGCGCTCAAAGCGGCCATCACCCCCAAAACCAAAATGCTCATCTTCCCCTACCCCTGCAACCCGACCGGCGGGGTCATGCGCCGCGAGCATATGCTGGAGATCGCCGAAGTCCTCAAAGACACCGATATCCTGGTGCTGTCGGATGAAATCTACGCCGAGCTGACTTACGGCGGAATCCCCCACGTTTCTTTCGCCGCCATCCCCGGGATGTACGACCGGACCATTCTGGTCAACGGGTTCTCGAAAGCCTACGCTATGACCGGCTGGCGGCTGGGTTACCTGACCGGGTGCAAAGAAGCGGTGGACATGATGTGCAAGATCCACCAATACGCGCTGATGACCGCGCCCACCACCGCCCAATACGCGGCAATCGCTGCCCTCAAGCCCGAGTGTGACGCCGAAATCGCCGCCATGTGCGCCTCTTACGACGAGCGCAGAAAGATGCTGATCAGCCGCTTGAACGGGATGGGCCTGCAGTGCTTTATGCCGGACGGCGCGTTCTACGCGTTTCCGTCCATTCAGAAAACCGGTATGAAATCGCTGGAGTTCTGCGAAGCGCTTCTGCGCTCCAAGAAAGTGGCGCTGGTTCCGGGTGACGCGTTCGGCGAATGCGGCGAAGGGTTTATTCGGGTCTGTTACTGCTACGCGACCGAACACCTGGTCGAAGCCCTCAACCGCATGGAGGCATTCCTCAAAGAGATCGAAAAATAGAAATACGCAAGGGCGAAAGCGGTAGCTTTCGTCCTTGAATTATTGGTGAACTATGGATAAAATCACACTGCTCGCGCCGGCCAAGCTCAATCTGACTTTGGATATCACCGGACTTCTGCCCAACGACTACCACGCACTGGACAGCACAATGGTATCCATCGACTTGTGCGATACGCTGACTTTGAGCCGCACCGGCTCCGGCGTTCGTTTGGCCTGCGATGACCCCTACCTGCCCGCCGGGCGGGATAACCTGATCATCAAAGCGGCAACCGCTTTCTTTCTGGCCACCGGAATCCAGCCGGGCGGGCTGGAAATGTCGCTTTCCAAACAGATTCCCACACAGGCGGGACTGGCCGGCGGCAGCGCAGACGCCGCGGCTGCTCTGGTCGGCTTAAATCATCTGTATGCCACCGGCTTGAGTGACAGCGCGCTGGCTGAAATCGGCTTGACCGTCGGCTCGGATATCCCTTTCTGCCTGATGGGCGGGATGGCGCGCGTCAACGGCCAAGGCGAGCTGCTGGCCCCGCTGTCCATCCCTCCGGGGGAGGCAGTCTTCCTGATCGCCAAACCCGCGCGCGGGGTGAGTACCCGCGACGCCTTCGCGCAATACGACCGTCTGAACCAAAAGCCCCCGCCCCAAACGGACGCAATGCTCACCGCGCTGTCCGCCGGGCGATGGGAGGATGTCGGCCCCGCCATGTCCAACGGGTTTGAGGCGGCGGTTCCCGTACCCGAAGTCTCCGAAATCAAGGCGGCCATTCAATCCCATGACTGCCTGGGTGTCTGCATGACCGGCAGCGGCAGCGCAGTGGCCGGCCTTTTCCCTGACGTAGACACCGCGTCCGGCTGCCTTGAACATCTGGGCGATCGCTGGCCGTTTGTCTGCCTTGCCCGCCCGGTTGACCACGGCGCAAAGATTCTGGCCGACCCTGTTTAGGCCGCTATCAATCCGCCCATACTTGATTTACCAAATATTTACATCAAGTAAAGGACGGATGACATGCTTAGACGCTTTGAACTGGCTATACTTATCGGGATAATTGTTGGTGTGATGTTCACCTCACTGGGCGTATTCGCGGGGGAAAGCGAGCAGATTCGCAGCGAGGTCTTTCGCCTGCACCTGTTGCCAAACTCGGACAGTGATGCCGACCAGGCGCTCAAATTACACGTCCGGGACGCCCTGCTGGCCGGTCGCGCCGACCTTTTCAGCGGGGCGGCAAACAGAGAGGAAGTCATATCGCTGACATCCGAGCATCTGGAAAGCATTGTCAGGATCGCCCAGGATGAAATCCTGCGCCGGGGTTACGACTATCCGATCACCGCCGAGATCGTCAACATGCACTTTTCTACCCGCGACTACCGCGAGGGGCTGATCTTGCCCGCCGGGCGGTATGACGCGGTGCGGGTGACCATCGGAGAGGGTGGCGGAGAAAACTGGTGGTGCGTGATGTTTCCGCCCATCTGCCTGCCCGCCGCCAGCGCAGAGCCGACCGACCTGGAAGAGCAGATCGCCCGGCTGGGCCAAACCTCCGGCTACCGCCCAAAATTTGCAGTTGTCGAGATCTTTGAGCGGTTGCGCGGCTAATCGCCATTCACAAGCACACGACAGTGCGGTTAAAAGTATTTACCGCACTGTCGTTATTTGTTTATTGAAAATTCATACCATATGTAGTATAATGTCGAGAGGACTGACCGCCCGTTGTACATCCAATCGAAAGTAAGAACCTGTGGTCAATAACGAGAAACGAACACGAGCCGAAGCGATTTTTTCGCCAGGCAAGGAAATTTCCCGCAGGAATACTTCGTGTATTCCAAGGGAAATTGACGAAGCATATCGGAAAAATCGCCGGATCGGGGGCGTTTTGAGATTGACCACAGGTTCTAAACCCCTACGCCGTGGAGGAATAAAAATTTGAGCGATCATCAAAAGCCCTTGAAACGCTATATAACAAAAACCGTTATGCTGACCTTAGCCCTGATACTCTTGGTCACCGGCCTCTTTCCACCTTTGACCGCCGGCGCACATCTGAGTGTCTTTAACCCGCCGCCCGGTACGCTGAATCTACAAAGCGTGAGCAGCGCGACCGTGACCTCAGCCGCTATCAGCGCAGACGACAACTATACATATCTGGTCGTTTCCTCCACCCAGCCGGTAACATTTACATTCGGGTATTCCCGCAACGCGGTCAACATCACCATCAATCAGGCGCACAGTTTCCCGACCAGTGTGCATATGGGCGCAAACCCGATCTTCTCCTCCGCCCAGTGGAACGGCAGCACCATCACATTAAATCTGACCACACAGGACGGATTTATGGGCTACCACGGCTATCGCGATTCGGCCGGGAACCTGGTCGTGCGCTTCCGCAACCCGCCCTCCTCCATATGGGTTACCCGGGTGGTTATCGACCCCGGCCATGGCGGACAGGATCGCGGTGCCGAGGGCTTTCGGCGGGATATGCCCGAAGTTGTGATCAATCGGCATATCGCCAGTTTTTTGGCTGAAGATCTGCGCAACCGCGGGGCCACCGTTCTGGTTTTGGATACCAGCCGGGGGATGGAACTGGCCGAGCGGGTACGCCGCGCCGAGGAGTTCAACGCCGACTTCTTTATCAGCGTACACAACAACGCTTCGCGCAACGCGAACGCCACCGGCACCGAGGTTTTCTTCTTTACCCAGTTTTCGAGTGTGCTGGCGGCCACCGTTTCGCGCAATGTCAGCCAGCAGCTGAACACCAACAACCGCAGGGGCCGCCGCGCCCGCTTTGCCGTCACCCGTTCCACCCAATTTCAAAGCATACTGGTTGAGGGCGGATTTATGACCAACCGCGCCGAGTACGAAAAGCTGATCAACCCGCACTACCAGCAGGCAATTGCGACCGGCATCGCCGACGCAATTGAAGCGGTGGTCGCCCACTCTTACCCCGGCACCGGCCGGATGGCGCGAATCGGCTAGACCCAAACCCCCGGATGCTTTCCGGGGGTTTTATCGTTAACAGCCGCAAAAAAAAGAGCGCCTTTGCAGCCCGTTTTTTCGTTTGTTAACTTACACATACAATCACCATACAATTTGTCCCGTTTTTCTAAAGATTTTGCTTGTAAGTTGTTCGTTATATTGGTATAATTTATTCGTTGTGGTATATTTTCAATAAAGTGTACAATACTTCGCGAATAGCGAGAGCGAAAGGGGCAAACTTTGATGAAACAATTCCCTGCGGGTAAATTGCGCAACATTGCGCTGACGGGTCATGGCGGAAGCGGCAAGACCTCTTTGGGCGAGGCAATGCTCTTTAAGGCGGGCGAGATCGACCGTTTGGGCAAAATCGCCGACGGCAACACCACTTTCGACTTTGACCCCGAAGAGATTAAGCGGCAGGTTTCGGTTTCCTCTGCCCTGCACCCCTTTGTTTGGGAGGGCGTGAAGGTAAATTTGATCGACACCCCCGGCCTGTTCGACTTTGCCAGCGGGATGAGTGAGGGTGTGCGCGCGGCTGAAAGCGTAGTCATCGTCCTTTCCGCCAAGGGCGGCATCCCGGTAGGCGCGTACAAAGCAAACGATCTGGCTGTCGCGATGAACAAGGCCAAAATGTTCTTCGTAAATCAGATGGACGCCGAAAACGCCGACTTCTACAAAATTTTGGACGGCCTGCGCGAAGCGTTTGGCCAGGGCGTCTGCCCGCTGGTTGCCCCTTATATCAAAGACGAGAAAGTCGCCTGCTATGTCGACCTTGTCGAGAAAAAGGCTTACACATACGAAAAAGGCGCACGCAAAGAAGTTCCCGTGCCGGAAGACGGTGACTTTGAAGAGCTGAGCAGCGCCATTTCGGAAGCGATTGCCGAAACAGACGAAACACTGATGGAAAAATTCTTCTCGGGCGAAGAGTTCAGCAAAGACGAGATCATCGCGGGCATTCACGCGGGTGTGCGCAGCGGCGTGATCGCCCCTGTGCTCTGCGGTTCCGGTTACTCACTGGAGGGGATTGACCTATTTTTGGACGCGATCGCCAACCACCTGCCCTCGGCCGCTGAGAGCGCGGGCGAAACCGCAAAAGACGCGAAAGGCGAAGACGTTGAGGTCGCCTGTACCGAAGACGCGCCTCTCGCCGCATATATCTTCAAAACTGTTGCCGACCCGTTTGTCGGCAAGCTGTCGTATGTCAAAGTTGTATCCGGTAAGCTGGGCGGCGACTTGGTTCCGGTTAACACACGCACCGGCCAGCCCGAGCGTTTGGGCAAAATCATTGCCGTAAAAGGCAAAAAACAGGAAGAAATCGGCACACTCACCGCCGGGGATATCGGCGCAATCACAAAGCTGGGCGAAACCGTCACCGGGGACAGCCTGTGCGACCCCAAGCGCCCGCTTACATTTGAAAAAGCGAAATTCCCGCACCCAACCCTGTTTATGGCTGTCAAAGTCAAAAACAAAGGGGACGAGGGCAAAGTATCCGACGGGATGCGCCGCCTGATGGAAGAAGACGCGGCCCTCACTTTCCGCCTGAATTCCGAAACAAAACAGCAGCTGGTCGGCGGCCTGGGCGAGCAGCATCTGGATATGTGCGTTTCAAAGCTCAAAGCCAAGTTTGGCGTGGGTGTTGATCTGATCGCGCCCCGCGTGCCTTACCGCGAAACTGTCCGCAAAAAAGTTTCGGTGCAGGGCAAACACAAAAAACAAACGGGCGGCTCCGGTCAGTTCGGCGACGTTTGGGTCGAGTTCGAGCCTTACGACGGCCAGGAACTCCTGTTCGAAACCCGCGTGGTCGGCGGCTCGGTTCCCAAAAACTTCTTCCCCGCCGTTGAGAAGGGGTTGCATGAAGCCATTCGCAGCGGCGTAATCGCCGGTTATCCGGTGGTTGGGCTGAAAGCCACCTTGTACGATGGCTCTTATCACCCGGTTGACTCGTCCGAAATGGCGTTTAAACTGGCGGCCATCCTCGCTTACAAAGCTGGTATGCCCAAAGCCGGACCGGTTCTGCTTGAGCCGATCGGTCACCTCAAGGTGTCTGTTCCCGACGCGAACACCGGCGACATCATGGGCGAGCTCAACAAGCGCCGCGGCCGTGTACTCGGTATGAACCCGGTCGGGGGCGGCCTGCAAGAAGTCGAAGGCGAAGCGCCGATGAGCGAAATGCACGACTTTACCACTTTCCTGCGCTCGACCACACAGGGGCGCGGCTCGTTCACTTTTGAGTTTGAGCGGTATGAACAACTGCCCGCCATGCTCGAGGACGCGGTCAAAGAAGACGCCAAAAAGATGAACGAAGAAGACTAGGGCGTATTAGAATCTCTGCTCTCAAAACGCGCGCCGGTTTTGGCGCGCGTTTTCTCGTCAGACAGCTGTAACCTTTTTGTCACTTCTCTGGTTTATCTAACAGAAACGCATCGGGGGAATGTATTTTGAATCCAAATACCGTGCTTGAGCGGATTGTCGAAAACGTTGAACGGGTAATTGTGGACAAGCGGTACGAAATTGAGCTGACCATCATCTCACTTTTGTGCCGGGGGCATTTACTGATCGAGGATGTACCGGGTGTGGGCAAGACCAGCCTGGCCTCGGCGCTGGCCAAGTCGCTGGGCTGCTCTTTTCAGCGGATTCAGTTCACCCCGGATATTATGCCGGCCGACATCACCGGTTTTTCGGTCTTTAACCCTAAGACCGGGGATTTCGATTACCGCCCGGGCGCCATCCTGAGCCAGATTGTGCTGGCCGACGAAATCAACCGGACTTCCCCCAAAACCCAATCCAGCTTGCTTGAAGCAATGGAGGAAAAACAGGTGACGGTGGACGGCAAAACCTACCGGATCAAAGAACCGTTTATGGTGTTGGCCACCCAAAACCCGGTCGAATATCTGGGCACTTACCCGTTGCCCGAAGCACAGATGGACCGCTTTTTCATGCGAATCTCACTGGGGTATCCCAGCCTGACCGAGGAGATGCGGATGGTCACCCGAATGGGCGGGCAGTCCCCGCTTAAAAATCTGCGGCCGGTCGCGGCCGGGGAGGATATTGTAGCCATTCAGCAGCTGATCGAGCAGGTGCATATGGACGCCAAAGTCAACGAATACGTAGTCTCGCTGGTGCGACATACCCGCGAAAACCCGCTCGTCTCGCTGGGGGCAAGCCCGCGCGCCTCCATCAGCCTTTACAAAGCATCGCAGGCGTGGGCGCTCTACAATGGCCGGGATTATGTCCTGCCCGATGATGTGATTCAAATGTGTGCCCATGTGATGGAGCACCGGATTGTCCTCACCCAGGAGGGCCGGCTGAAAAAATACACCCAAAAAGACATTGTGCAGATGGCCATCGATGAGGTGGCCGCTCCCGTCGCCCGCCGGTGGTAAAAGCTTTGCCGGTCGGTCATTTTCACCCCGGAGGCATTGAATGCTTAAATCCAGAATCATCTTCTTTTTTGCGCTGGTCGGCGCAGCTATGCTGGCAATCGGCTACAGCGACACCCGCGCGGGGTTTACCATTCTATATTCACTGCTGATTCTGCTTGCTTTTTGCGCACTTTCTGTCATTCTCGCGCCCGGAGTGCTCAAGGTCGAGGAGAAGATGGCAGCGTCTATTGCCTTTAAAGGCGAGCCGGTTAGCTATACGCTCACCATACACAACAGGGGACCGCTGCTCTATCCCGGGGTGGCCTGTCACTTTCACAACGCCGGACTCATGACCATGGAGGGGTCTTTGTTTGGCGGGTGTCAGCCGTTTCGCGGGCATAGCAGGGAGTTTGTGGTCTCTTTCCCCTATCGGGGGATATACACAGTGGGGCTTGAGAAAATCACCGTCACCGATATGTTCGGGCTGTTCACCCGGACAATCGGTGGCGGAAACGCCCTGACGCTGACCGTCTACCCCGAGCGGGAGGACGGCTTTGCGCTGTCTTTGCGCAATGACCCACAGGACGCGTCCTTTCATCAGGATATCTTTAATGAAGATTACTCGACCATCGCCGACCTGCGCAAATACACCCCGGCCGACAGTCTGCGGAAAATTCACTGGAAGCTCTCGGCCAAGCGGGGTGAGCTGATCGCCAAAAACTTTCAGAGCTTTGAGCCGGATAAAACCATCCTGCTGCTTGACACGTTGAAAATTGATCTGCCCGCGCGGCCAAAAGCCGAGCTGGAGGACAAAATGGTCGCTTATATCGCCTCCAGCATTGAGTTTTGCGCGCGGTCAAAAATTCCTACCTCCCTGATTTACGGCCAGCCCGGCCTTGATGAGACGACCATCGACCCAAACGGCGAGGTGGATAGTTTTTACCCGCTGTTGGCCGGCCTTAATTTTGACCGGGCAGTTTCCTGCGTGCACCTGGTCAGCCGCCTGCCCGGCGGTTACAGCCTGATCGCCTATCTCTCAAAAATTGACGATGAGATTGCTGCGGCACTCAAAGAGGCCGTATCTTTCGACCACAAGCTGATTATCTATCTCTTTTCAAGCGCAACACAGCCGGAGAATCCACAGCAGACCTATCTGCTTGAGAGTCTGCGCACACTTGGGGTGAGCGTAAATCTGGTTGTGGCCGGGAAGCCGGACACCGCCGCCCACTCTCCGGATGAGGAGGGCGGTGCAGCATGAGCACGAAGCCCATCTCACAAGGCAAACACTGGGATTTTTTGTTCTTCACTTTTGTCGGGATTTTTTACGCATGGGCACTCAGCGAGTCGGTTCTGACCGCCACCATACTCGTACTTCCCTTCTGGCAGCTCTTGTTTTACTGCGCCGTTTTTGTGGTTGTGCTGGGCTTAATCTTCTACAACCGGTACACCGCGCTCGGCGGCTTGGGTTTTCTGATTCTGGCCGGCGGCGGCGTGTTCTTTTACCTTTATACCAACGAGTTTGATGTCGCCTGGTTTGCCGCGTTTATGGCGCTGCTTGAGGATTTTTACGAGTTTGCGTTTGCGTTTGGGCCTTACCGCGACGCGTTCGCGACCCTGGCGGCCTGGGGGCTTGCCTTTCTCTTTTCTCTTGTTACCGTGCTCAACACCCGGCTGCATTATGGATTTTTCTCGCTGGTTATCATGGCGGTGGGCGTGATCGCGATGCCCATCTACATGGGTTGGGACTCATCGCCAACCGCGATCCTGGTCATGCTCTTCTGCCTGTTCGCGCTGCTGGCCAAACGGCTGTTCCTGAATGCGACACAAAGGCAGGAGGGCGAACCGCTGCCCGGCTCCTCCCGCTACGCTATGCTGTTGATCCCGCTTTGCCTGCTGATCTTTGGGGTGGGCTGGGTTCTGCCCAAGCCGGACGCCGAGACCATAGACACCATGAACTTCCCGGATGTGGGCGGCGCGATGGACAACCTGATGCACGCAATCAGCCCGGAGCAAACACTTTCGTTTACCGATGGCGGCTCCCGTCTGGGCGGGCCGGCCAACCTCAACGACCTGGTGGTCATGATTGTGGATTCCGACGAGCGGCTGTATCTTGCCGGCGCAACCCGTGATTATTACACCGGACACTCCTGGCTGACCACCGACCGGACACAGCTCCCGCTTGACCCGGACGAAAACGGCATCTTCGGCACCGACCCAAACCCCGAAAGCCTGCGCCGGACACACGATTACCTGCGCCGGTTTTACGGCTGGCCGATCCGGCAGGCAACCATCACCACCGGGGATGTGCGTACGGACACCATCTTCACCCCGCCCGCCCACCAAACACTCAAACTTGAGGAAGATTTGCGCGTCACCCAAAACGCTTGCGGGGATTTGCGCACTTCCCGCGCGCTTTTGCGCGAGAGCAGCTACACTTTCAATTATATCGGCTGGAACCGCGAAAGCCCGTATTTTTCGAACATTCTCAGGGAGTATGGGCATATTGTGACATCCAACGTGCTGGGCGGGCGGCTGGACCACGACCGGGCGGAAATGATCGCCGAGATCGACGCTGTACTCACACAGCAACATGCCGGCATGAATGCGGACGAGCTTGCGCTATTTTTACAGCTGCCCGATACCCTGCCCGACCGGGTGGGTGCGCTGGCCCGTGAGCTGACCGCAGACGAGCACACCACCTATGACCGGCTGCGCGCGCTCGAGCGCTACCTCGCGCGGTTCCCCTATACCCTGAACGCGCCCCAACTGCCGATGGGCGAAGATTTCGTCGACCATTTTCTGTTCACCGGCCGGGAGGGCTATTGCGTCCACTACGCCACCGCCATGGTGGTGATGGCCAGAACGCTGGGCATCCCCGCCCGGTATATCGAAGGATACATCACCCCCGAGTTCCCCGCCGCCGACGGGATGTTCTGGGTGACCAACAACCAGGCGCACGCCTGGGTTGAAGCTTACATCACCGGGTTTGGCTGGGTGCTGTTTGAGCCGACTTCAGCTTACCACATCGGAAATACACCCCCACCGGCGGGATGGGAACCGCCCATCCCACCTGAATTGCCGGAAGAGCCGCAATCCCCGCCGGATCACAACTACGATCAGGACGATATCCCAGTCATGGCCACCCCCGAAAACATTCCGGAAGAAGCCGGGCAGGAGAGCGGGTTCCCGTGGGGCTTGCTGTTCACACCGGTCATCCTGGCCGGCGGCGGATATCTTGCTTACATCAAGCTAACCGCCCGCTACCGCGCCAAACAGAGCAAGCTGGAGTCGCTCCCCAACCGGGAGGCGGTGCTCGCGCTGTTTGCCGCTACCCTGGGCGCGGCCGAGGCGTCCGGGCTGCCGATCGGGGACGGCGAGACCGCGCTGGGTTACGCCGAGCGGATGCACACGCACGCGCTTTTTTTCGGGCAGGGGTCGGATCTCCGTCAGCTGGCCGGCATCTACTCAAAGGCGGCCTACAGCGCACACGAGGTAACCTCCTGGGAGCGCGCGGCCACCTTGAAAGGCCGGGACAGTGTATTAAAGCGGCTGACCGCTTCAAGGAAAAATTTACCGCGCTATTGGCTGGATCGATACATCCTGCTGCGCTACTAAAGATGAAAGCCCATTGCCGCGATCACGGCAATGGGCTTTGTGTTACTCAACATGCGGGTTTACGTGAATCATGCAGTGCTTGACTTTCGGGAACCGCGCTTCGATCGCGTCGTGTACGTCTTCGGCCGCTTGATGCGCTTTAAAGAGGGTTGCATTCCCGTCGCTGCTGATCTCCATATCCACATAGATTCGATCCCCGAATATCCTGGTTTTGATCAGGTCGACCCCCAACACAGCCTCCTGGGCAAGGGCAAGGGCGCGCATCTCTTCGATGGTCTCGTCGTCACAGGCTTTGTCGGTCATCCGTTTGGTCGCGTTTTGGTAGATCGAAAACGCGACCCGCAGAATAAACAGGCAGATGATCACGCTGGCCACGCTATCCAAGATCGGGAAACCCATCCGGGCGCCAAAAATCCCGGCAAAGCTGCCGATGGAGGAAATCGCGTCCGAGCGGGAGTGCCAGGCCGAAGCCATCAGCGCAACGCTGTCAATCTTTTTGGCCGTGTTGCGGGTATACCAGTACATGCACTCTTTAACGCCGATGCCGATCACCGCCGCCCAGAGCGCGAGCACGCCCGGAGCCTCCAAATGCTCGTAGTTCCCGGCCAATATGGTTTGCAAGCCGTTCCAGCCGATGATCCCGCCGATGACAAACAGGATGACCGAGACCAATATCCCGGCCACGCACTCAATTCGCTCGTGGCCGTAAGGATGGTCTTTGTCCGGCTCAGGGCTGGACATCCGCACGCTTACCAGCACAACGATCTCGCCCAGCATATCTGAAATCGAGTGAAAGGCGTCCGAAATCATGGCGGCTGAACCGGCCACCACCCCGGCGAACAGCTGGAAAGCTGATAGCAATATATTGCCGATCAGCGTTCGGCGGGTAACCCGCGTCGCGATCTGCATTCTGGATTGTTCTGTCTTCGACATATGTTTTTCTCTCCAAGTTAATCCCCGGCATTGATTGCCGCAAAAACAAAAAACACCCGCAGGAAAGATTTTACTCTGTCCCGCGGGTGTGAAATCCGCTGCCGCTTTGCGGCCCAGCCCCATGAATCTTGCCGTAGTGCAGATGCACGCACCACCAACATACCTTTAAGATTCATCGCCTGCTCAGGTTATTATATCAACTCTTGGCATTCTACCACAACCCGGGCGGAAAGTCAAGGGGTTGGCGCAACAATCGATTTCTACAGCGTTAATTTAAAAAATCTGATTATCTCGCTTGAAAAAAACAGGCCGATGGGGTACAATTGAAGAAGATCAAAAGACAAGGAGGATCGCGCAATGCCTCTAAAACTGAACACACTTTACCTGTCTGACTTTATCTCATCCCACGAACTGGATTACATGGCCCCTGCCCTTGCGTCCGCACACAAGCTGCTTGAGGACAAAACCGGCCCGGGCAATGATTTTCTCGGCTGGCTCAGCCTTGGCAACAGCAACCCGCCCGACGAGCTGGCCCGGATGAAAGAAAGCACCAGGTGGATTCAAGACAACTGTGATATACTGGTTGTTATCGGGATCGGCGGCAGTTACCTGGGCGCGAAAGCGGCACTCGATTTTCTGCGCTCACCGAACTACAACGCCCTGCCCAAATCTACCCCCGACATCATCTTTGTCGGCAACACCCTCAGCCCGGATGCGCTCAATGAATCGCTCGCGCTTTGCAAGGGCAAGCGGGTCTGCCTGAATGTCATCTCAAAATCGGGCACAACGACCGAGGCCGCTTTGGCCTTTCGTGTATTTCGCGCGCTTATGGTGGAACAATATGGCAAAGAGGGCGCGAAAGACCGGATCTTTTGCACCACCGACGCCGCCCGGGGATCGCTCAAATCACTGGCCGATACCAAGGGTTACCCGACCTTTGTTATCCCGGATGATGTGGGCGGCCGGTTCAGCCTGTTTACACCGGTCGGGCTGTTGCCGATCGCGGTGGCCGGTTGTGACATCGACGCGATTCTTTCCGCCTGTACGGCCGCGCAAAAAACATTCGCTTCCCTTGACCTTGAACAGAACCCGGCCTACAAATACGCAGCTATCCGCAACCTTTTACACCGCAAAGGCCGGATGATCGAGGTGCTTGTCTCTTACGAGCCCGCGCTGACCATGCTGGGTGAGTGGTACAAACAACTTTACGGCGAGAGCGAAGGCAAGGACGGCAAAGGGCTGTACCCAAGCTCGATGTGCTTCTCGACCGACTTACACTCCCTCGGCCAGTTTGTGCAAGAGGGTTCGAACATCCTGTTTGAGACGGTACTGCAAATCGCAAAGCCGCAGGCCGACTTCTTCCTCGCGCCGGACAGCGAAAACTTTGACGGGCTGAACTTTTTGGCCGACCAGAACCTTTCGGCCGTCAACCAAAAGGCGTTCCTGGGCACTCTGCTCGCTCACTTAGAGGGCGGTGTGCCGAACATGGTCATCGAGATCGACGACCGCAGTGAGAAGTCATTTGGCGAGCTGATCTTCTTTTTCGAGAAAGCGTGCGCGGTCAGCGGTTATCTGCTCGGGGTCAACCCGTTCGATCAACCGGGCGTTGAGGCTTACAAGAAAAACATGTTCGCCCTGCTCGGCAAGCCCGGCTTTGAGTCCGCTAAAAAAGAGCTGGAAGACAAGCTGCTTAAGCTTTCCTCCGCTCAGTAAAAGTTACAGCTAAGCAATAAAACACAGGAAGGACTGATTGTTATGGTTTCGATGATCGTGGGGAACAAAGGTTCGGGCAAGACCAAAAATCTGATCAACCAGGTTCGGGAGGCGGCAACCGTCTCTAAGGGCAATGTTGTCTGTATCGAAAAGGGGGACTCCCTGCGCTTTGATTTGAACTATCAAATCCGGCTGATCGACATTGAAGAGTACCGGATCAGCGGCCCGGCCGCCTACTATGGATTTGTCTGTGGGCTTTTGGCCGGCAACTACGACATTACCCACATTTTTGGTGACGCCACATTCAAGATTCTCTGCGGCAAAGACGCGAGGGACTTTGAAGCGCTGGCCGTTTTTGTTGAAGATTTAGCCAAGTTGACCGCATCGCTGAGCGTCAGCATTGTCCTCACCGTTTCCTGCGAGCAATCAGACCTGCCTGAGCGGGTTCACAGTTTTATTCAAAAGTAACCCGCTTTTGTCTTGACAAGACCACAAGATATGCGTATAATAAATAAGTTGTCCAATTCAAAGTGTTCTTGAGGTGTTTATGTTAGTCGATATTCGCCCCGCCCGCGAGGGTGACCCGCTTGCCTTTTTGGGGTCGGTTGATCTGCGCGGCCTCCGCCTTTGGGGAGAAGCGCCCTTTTCCGCGCCGGTAAACGTTGACGGCAGCGTTTATGTCCGGCACGGGCAGGTAGAGATTGACTACACGGTCGGCTACACACGCTCCGGCCACTGCGCCAGATGTATGGCAGAGACCGCACAAAGCGGAAGTTTGCGCTTTAACCATCCGGTCAAAGAAATTGCGGATGAGACGGGTTTTGAGGATATCATTCCGGCGCCCGGCGGGCTGTTGAATATGACCGAGCTTGCGGGCGCCGACCTTTTGCTTACGTTCGTAAGCCCTTTGCTCTGTCGGGAAGATTGCCGCGGCCTTTGTTGTCAGTGCGGTGTCGACTTGAATTACGCTGATTGCGACTGTGCGGGACTTCCGCCTATGTCGCCGAATAAAGTCAAGATTATAATAAAGGAGGTGCCGGCAAATGGCGGTTCCAAAGACGAAAACAAGTAAGTCGCGCAAAAATATGAGACGCTCGAATGTCTGGAAGATTGCGGCCCCCGCCCTTTCAAAATGTACACAGTGCGGCTCGTTGAAGACCCCCCATCGGGTATGCTCTGAATGCGGATACTACAAGGGCAGACAAGTTGTTAAAACAGCAACCGAAGACGCCGAATAGTCGCAGTATTGTAGCAATTTGATTTAGCGCAAAGGCGCTCGGTCAAGTTGCTATAATATTAAGGAGGCCAAAGTTTTGGGCGTTGTGATTACCGGGGTTGAGGGCGGCTCAATCGCGCATAAGCTGGGGATTCTTCCCGGCTGGGTGCTTGAGCAGATCGGCGGCCGGATGATCGAGGATGTGCTTGACTACCGGTTTTACATGGCCGCGCAAAATCTGACCCTTACCCTGCGCCCGCCCGGCGAGAGGGCGCGGTCGTTCACTCTGACCAAAGATGAGTACCAGGACTTGGGGCTTTCCTTTCCCACTTATCTGATGGACGAGCAAAAGCGCTGCAAAAACCGGTGTGTCTTTTGCTTTGTCGATCAGATGCCGGCGGGGATGCGGGAAAGCCTTTACTTCAAAGACGACGATGCGCGGATGTCCTTTCTGTTCGGGAACTACATCACGCTGACCAACCTCAGAGAACGGGACATTGAGCGGATCATCGCCATGCGGCTGAGCCCGATCAACATATCGGTTCATACAACCAACCCTGATTTGCGGGTCAAAATGATGGGGCACCCGAAATCCGGCCAAGTACTGGGCTGGCTGAAGCGGCTGGCCGGCGTCGGAACCCGGCTGAACACACAGCTGGTCGTCTGCCCGGGGTTCAACGATGGCGATGAGCTTGCGCGCAGCCTGCGGGATTTGACCGCGCTTGCGCCCACTGTGCAGAGCATCGCGATTGTGCCGGTCGGGCTGACCGCGCACCGGACGGGACTGACTGAGCTTCGGCCATTCAGCGAAACTGAAGCGGCTGCCACTCTTGATACGATAGACACTTTCGGGGAAGCGATGCAACGCCAACATGGCCAGCGAATCTGTTACGCGTCCGATGAGTTTTATCTGTTGACCGGGCGCACAATGCCGGACGCCAGCTATTATGGGGCATTCGATCAGCTCGAAAACGGGGTGGGGATGTCCGCCTTGCTGGCCGACGAGTTCATACAGGCGCTCGAAGACGCGCCTTACATCGAAACCCCGCGCAAGGTGAGCATTGCCACCGGCGCTGCCGCCGCCCCGCTGATCCAAAACCTGATTGGCCGCGCACGTGATTGTCTGCCCAATCTAAAAGCAGACGTTTACCCAATCGTCAACCACTATTTCGGACAGACGATCACAGTGGCCGGGCTGGTCACCGGCACCGACCTGATCGCACAGCTGTCAGGCAAAGAGCTGGGTGATGCGCTGCTGATCCCCGACAGTATGCTCCGGCATGACGGGGACTTGTTTCTGGATGACCTCTCGCCCGAAGACGTGAGCAGTGCGCTCGGCCTGCCGGTTATCCCGGTAGAAGTCAACGGCCAGGCCTTGCTTGATACATTAATTGGAAATCAATGACTTGGAGGATATAACGTGTCCAAACCGATTGTCGCCGTTGTTGGGCGGCCAAATGTAGGAAAAAGCACCCTCTTCAACAAACTGATCGGCCTGCGGCTGGCCATTGTTGAGGACACCCCCGGCGTTACCCGCGACCGCATCTACCACGAGTGCGAGTGGCGGGCCAAGCAGTTTATGCTGGTGGATACCGGCGGGATTGAACCCCACGACGACACCCCCATTCTGGCCATGATGCGCCGTCAGGCACAGGTCGCCATCGAGCGGGCGGACGCGATTATTTTTGTCACCGACATTCGCGCGGGGCTAACCGCCACCGACGCGGATGTTGCCGTTATGCTGCAAAAAAGCGGGAAACCGATCATCCTGTGCGTCAACAAATGCGACCGGATCGGCGAGCCGCCGGTCGAAATCTATGACTTTTACAACTTAGGGCTGGGTGAGCCGTATCCCGTTTCGTCTGTTCACGGAAACGGCACCGGTGACCTGTTGGATGCGCTGTTTGAGCACTTGAACTTTGAAGAGGGCGACGAGTACGGCGAAGAGTACATCAAAGTCGCGGTGGTCGGAAAACCGAATGTGGGAAAATCGTCACTGGTCAACCGGATTGCCGGCGAAGAGCGGATGATCGTCTCCGATATGCCGGGCACAACCCGGGACGCGACCGACACCACCATCGAAAACGAGAAGGGCAAGTTTGTCTTTATCGACACGGCCGGAATCCGCCGAAAATCGCGGGTAGAGGAAGCGATCGAGCGGTACAGCGTATTGCGCTCACACATGGCGGTTGACCGGGCGGATGTCTGCGTGATTATGATCGACGCCACTGAGGGTTTTACCGAACAGGACTCAAAGATCGCCGGCTACGCCCACGAACAGGGCAAGGGCTGTATCGTCGCCGTCAACAAGTGGGACGCGGTCGAAAAAGACGACAAGACCATGATCGAAATGCGCAAGCGCCTTGAGCATGACTTTTCATTCATGAGTTATGTACCGTTTGTGTTTATCTCGGCTATGACCGGCCAGCGGGTGGAAAATTTGTTCGAGCTGATCAGCTATGTTTCTCAACAGAACACCATGCGCATCTCGACCGGCACACTCAACGATCTGCTTGGTCAGGCGACCGCGCGGGTGCAGCCGCCCACCGACAGGGGCAAGCGGCTGAAAATCTTTTACATGACCCAGCCGTCCACCAAGCCGCCCACCTTTGTCTGCTTTGTCAACAAAGCCAAACTCTTTCACTTCTCTTATCAGCGCTACATCGAGAACCAGATCCGCGAATCTTTTGGGCTGGAGGGTACGCCGATCCGGATGATTGTCCGGGAGCGGGAGGATAAATAGCGCATGACAAAGCGCATATCTAAGTTTTTTGTCATTGCTTTGATATTTGCAATTGTAATATCCGCTTTTGCACCCCAATACTCGAACAGGCTGAAAGATGACGAGATTGTTCGCCAATATCTCATTACAAATATCGAGGGTGGTTATTCTATATGGCTTGTTGGTTCTTCTCGACAAAACAATTCTACCAGACAATATATCTTTCAGGTTGGCGCAGAAGGTACCCTTGAGATTATTGTTCAAGCCGGCGAAATTGACTCTTCGCGATGGCTTCGCAGGATCCCGCATATGTGGCACGGTTCCGACATTCGCTTTAATCGAAATGAAAGATGGCGGTAAAAACCCTATCGCGGCCATCGGCGTGCCGGAAGCCATGCCGGCGGAATAACAGGAGGGCGGGCAAGGTGAAGAAAATACGAACTGTGCGCAAACTTCTGGTCGCGGCAGTTGTCCTCCTGCTGGTCTTTTACTTTGTGATCGCGCCTTATCTGCCCCGGCCGGTACTGCGCGGGTCATTCACGGTGAGCGATGACTTGGAACGGGTATTGCAAGAGGACGGCTCCAGTTTGTCCGGCAGCGGGGATTACGACAACTTTATAGATGTCGTGGTTTTTTACCACACAATCAGTGACTTTCAAAATTTACCTGACCGAGTGCGCTACGACCGACTGAATTTGACAGACCGCTTTGACCAGCGCGCGCTGGTTGACCTGCTCAGCCAGACCACCTCCCGCCGTTTGGTCACGCGGCGGTCTGAGGCCATTTGGCATATGCTCGACACACCTTCGATTTGGATGATCTCGACCGCTTTGTCCGACCAAACAGTCACCGTCATCCTCGACCGCGAAACGGCTTGTGGCTACTGGTATCACACACCACATGACCTATTCGACAATCCGGCGATCTACCAAATCAGGGACCCAATCGCGGTCATTGACGCGCTTGAGGCTATGCTGGCAGGCAGCGAAGATACTTAGGAGGTTTATGGCTATGGCAATATTTCCGATCGGTGCAATTCTGGGACTGGGTGTGATCGTCGGCCTTGTCGCTTTGGGCGTCTATCTTTTCGTCAACCGGAAATAGCAGACATAAAGGGGAATCACAATGGAACCGATCACCGTTACCATTCTCGCGCTGGCAGGCGCGCTCTTACTGGGATACCTGATGGGCAGCGTAAACGCGGCCATCATTGTCTCCCGGCTGCTCAAAGGGGACGATATCCGCCGCCACGGCAGCGGCAACGCCGGAATGACCAACATGCTGCGCACATACGGCAAAGGCCCGGCCGCGCTGACTGCCGCAGTCGATTTTCTCAAGGCGACGGTGGCAATTATTTTGGCTCGCTGGCTGGTTGACGTCTTTGACCTTGCCATGTTGATTGATGTTGGCTATCTCGCTGGACTGGGCGCGCTTACCGGCCACCTCTTTCCCCTTTACTTTCACTTTAAGGGCGGAAAAGGCGTGATCACGGCGCTGGGCGTTCTGCTCTGCGTCAACCCGCTTGTCTTTGCGATTGTGGCCGCGGTCTTTATCCCGCTTATCTTCATCACCCGGATCGTTTCCCTCTGTTCGGTGATCGGGGCGGCCAGCCTCCCTTTTGTGACTTGGGCGGTACGCACCTATCAGGGGCAGCCGCCGCTTTGGGACGCGCTGTTCGCGGCGGCGATCGGCGCGATTATCATCGTCATGCACCGCGAGAACATAAAGCGGCTGCGAAGCGGCACCGAGCACCGTTTTGGCAGCCAGAAGAAAAAGGAGGGCGGTGACGCGTGAAAATTTTCATCATGGGCGCGGGCGGTTTTGGAACCGCACTGGCCATCATGGCCAACAAAATAGGGCATAGTGTAACCCTCTGGTCTCCCTTTGAAGAGGAGATCGCAGAGCTTGGCAAACACCGCGAGCATTTAAAACTTTTACAGGGGATTCCCATCCCGGCTGAAGTCGGGTTGACCTGCTCGCTTGAACAAGTCCCCGGGCAGGATATGGTCATTATCGCGACTCCGTCTTTTGCTGTCCGCGAGAGCGTGAAACTTCTGCGCGGCCTGTGTCCCACACAGACCGTGGTTGCCTGTGTGGCCAAGGGGCTGGAAGACGGCAGCTTTAAGACGCTTTCTACCGTGATTGGCGAAGAGCTGCCCGAAGTCAGGCGGGTAATGGTCTCCGGGCCTTCCCACGCCGAAGAAGTTGCACGGGGATGCCCAACCACCGTAGTCGCGGCCTCGTCCAGCCGGGAGGCGGCACAGTTTGTGCAGGAGGCGCTGAGCGGTGACGCGCTGCGCATATACGCAAGCGACGACGTGCTGGGGGTCGAGCTGGGCGGTGCGCTCAAGAACGTGATCGCGCTGGCCGCCGGAATTTTGGATGGCCTTGACGGCGCGGACAACACAAAAGCAGCCCTGATGACCAGAGGCATTGCCGAAATCGCGCGTCTGGGCGTCGCGCTTGGGGCGAAGAGCGAGACATTCGCCGGCCTTTCCGGGATTGGGGACTTGATTGTGACCTGCTCAAGTATACACAGCCGCAACCGCCGTTTTGGCATCCTGATTGGCAAGGGTGTGCCGCCCGAGCAGGCGCTTCGCGAAGTCGGGATGACGGTCGAGGGCTACGCCTGTGCCAAAACCGCTTTTGAACTATCCAAAAAACAGGGTGTGACCATGCCGATTACCGGTGAAGTTTACCGCGTTTTGTACGAGGGCAAAGACTTAAAACAAGCGCTCCGCGACTTGATGGCCCGGCCCAACCGCCACGAAAGCGAAGCGGTCTGGCTTCTTTCGCGATAAACATCCCCGTCTCAATTTCTTACTCAATTCCATTTGAGACAGACCCAACCTGCGGCGCAGAGCCTTTATACGCGTGGCGACAATTTTCAATACTACTCACCTCTACACATTACAGATCATTATCGGAGTGGTGTCAAATCAACAGTAAGCAGCTGGGTGATTTTTTGCGAATCACTACTCGTACCGCTGTAAGTCAGCGAAGAAATCTTGTATAGGTGTGTTATATAACTCAGCCAGCGCAAGCAGTACGCTAACCCTGACGCTGTACTTCCCCAACTCCATTTGAGATATAATTTCTCTGATTACATCCAATCCTTGTGTCTGTAGCTTCGCGGACACTTGTTCCTGTGACAGCCCTGCCCTTTCTCTGTGTTTTTTCATGTTAGAGCCAATAGATATATCCTGTTTTAACTTGTGCGCCATAAAAATCGTCACCCCTCGGAATTTATACATTCCACTTGATTATACGCTCTCTTTGTGATATTATTGGAATGTATGCATTCCAAAACGTAAGTGTGAATAGATGAGGCGCGACCACGAAAAAGTTTACAATAGAGCTTGATGAGATGGTTTGCAAGTGGCTGGAACATATCTCAGAAGTGACAGGTGAATCGGTTGAAACCCTAATCGCCAATGGGATTTATCACCACATTTCGGGTTTAGAAGGCGACGCTTACAAGGCGTTCAGTATGCAGGAACCGACATAGACGAACTGATTTATAACTGACACAGCGAGGGCAGGAATCCATTGGGGTTGATTCACTGTCAACACATTCTTCCCATTTAACAAGGTGGCAAAGACAATTACGGAAACCTGACCATTGTCCATACAGGTGATTCCCCAATTCATACCGCCCCTAAATCCGCCATATAAAAATGCACAAAAATAAAGCGATATTTTATACATAAACATTGCCGCTCAATCGAGCAGTGCGGATTTTCCTGTTATTAATCAGACAATCTTGAACATTACTGTTCGCGTAAACATCGACTTGTTGGCAAGGTAGAATATAAAGCAAAGAAATTAGCTATTGACTTTTGTTTATATATCATGCAATATTGCTTTATGGTATATTGTATACAGTATACCAAATCGTAGCTATTAAAAAGCAAGTAAAAAGGAGTGGTGTGCATGAAACTGACTCTTGCGAACTTTCACGTAAAGGATATCATCTTCGGCGACAAAACACAGCTGAAAGACGGCGTCCTCACAGTGAACGAAAAAGAAGCGTTGGCGGTTGTGCTTGAGGACAGCCATATAACGCAGGCAGAGCTGCACGTCGTCAGGCCGGGCGATGAGGTGCGTATGGTTCCGGTCAAAGAAGCAATCGAACCCCGTTACCGCGCAGGCGGCGGCCCTGTTTTTCCCGGCGTTACCGGCGAAATGCTCCAGGCAGGCAACGGCGTCACACATGCCCTGAAGGATATGAGCGTACTGGTGGTAGGCAAGCACGCCGGCGGCTTTCAGGACGGGTTGATTGACATGTCGGGTGAAGGCGCGAAATACACCTATTATTCTCAGCTGAAACATTTGGTGTTGGTGGCCGACACAGACGAAGACTTCGAGCGGCGCGAACAGCAGAAAAAGAACCGCGCATTGCGCTGGGCGGGGATGCGCTTGGCCGAATATCTGGGCAGCTGCACAAAGGATTTAACCCCCGACGATACCGACGTCTACCAGCTGGACCCCATTACCAAGCGCTCCGCGGCAGTCAATGGCCTGCCCAGTGTGGTTCTGGTATTGCAGCCGCAGTCCCAGATGGAGGAATTGGGCTACAACGACCTCAACTATGGCTGGGATACCAACCGTATGCTGCCCACACTCATGCACCCCAATGAAGTGCTGGACGGCGCGATGATCTCCGGCTCATTTATGCCCTGCTCGTCCAAATGGTCTACATACGACTTTCAAAACTTCCCAATGATCCGCAGGCTGTATGCGGAACACGGCAAAACCCTCAACTTTTTGGGGGTAATCATGTCCAACCTCAATGTCGCGCTGGAACAAAAAGAGCGCGCCGCCCTGTTTGTGGCTCAGATCGCGAAAACACTGGGCGCCGACAGCGCCATCGTTGCCGAAGAGGGCTACGGAAACCCGGACGCAGACTTTACCGCCTGTCTGGTGGCGCTTGAGGACGCGGGCGTCAAAACGGTCGGCCTGACCAACGAGTGTACCGGCCGGGACGGCGCGAGCCAGCCGCTGGTTTCGATGAACGAAAAGTCAGACGCAATCGTTTCTACCGGCAATGTTTCTACCCTGATAGAGCTGCCCCCCATGAAAACCGTGCTTGGCGAGCTTGCTTCCCTTGGCCGGGATGGGCTTTCCGGTGGCTGGGAGGGCGACGAAAAGCTGGGGCCGTCTGTCCGGCCGGATGGTTCAATCATCATGGAAAACAACGCAATGTTCTGCGGCGACCAAGTGGTCGGCTGGTCAACCAAAACAATGGTGGAATTCTAAAGGAGGTGTTTATATTGAAGGCAATTCACTACATCAATCAGTTTTTCGGGCAGATTGGCGGCGAAGAGGCTGCCGGGCACGAACCGGAAATCCGCGAGGGACAGGTCGGTGCGGCAATGGCTCTGCAAGCCGCGCTGGGCAGCGGGGTGGATGTAACCCACACCATCATCTGCGGGGATAACTTTATGGGTTCCAACACCGAAGAGGCCATCCGGCGGATCCTGTCCTTTTTAGAAGGCAAAGAGTTTGACATTTTTTTTGCAGGCCCGGCCTTTCGGGCGGGGCGCTACGGCGTGGCCTGCGGGCATATCTGCGACGCTGTGCAAAAGAAATTCGGCGTACCTGTCCTCACTTCGATGAACGAAGAAAACCCCGGTGTTGAGATGTACCGCTCTAAGATGGTGATCTTCCGGGGCGGTGCAAGCGCCGCCGCCATGAAGAAAGACGTCGCGGCGATGACCGGGTACGGCCTGAGACTTATCAAAGGTGAAAAACTGCTGCCCGCGGCGCGGGAGGGCTACTTTGGCCGGGGTGTGCGCGACCAGGTCTGGCTTGACCCGCCGGTTAACGCAACCGACCGTGTCATCGACATGCTGTTTAAAAAGCTGCGGGGAGAACCTTTCCAGACCGAGCTGCCCATCCCCAAAACCGACCGCGTTCCGATCGCGCCCGCCATCCCGCCGGAAGAACTGGCCAAGATGAACGTCGCTTTGCTCACTTCGGGCGGGATCGTCCCTTTCGGCAACCCCGACCGCATTCAGTCGGCATCGGCCACCAGATGGGGGAAATACGATATCACCGGTATCGACGACCTCAAAAAAGGCGAATATATGACCACCCACGCCGGATATGACCCGGCGGCGGCCAACAACGACCCGGATGTCGTTCTGCCGCTCGACGCCCTGCGCGCTTATGAGAAAGAGGGCAAAATCGGCGGGATTCACCAATACTTTTACGCGACTGTCGGTACCGGCACAACCCAGGCCGAAGCCGCGCGGATGGCCGGTGAAATTGTCGAGGAGTTAAAAAGCGCGGGCGTTCGCGCCGCCATCCTCACCTCTACCTGAGGCACTTGCACACGTTGCGGTGCAACGATGACAAAAGTAATTGAAAACGCCGGAATCACAATTGTACAGATGGCAAACCTTTTGCCTGTCGCAAAAACGGTCGGCGTCAACCGGCTTGTCCCCACCATTTCTATCCCCTACCCGCTGGGCGACCCCGCTACCCCGCCTGATGTACAGTTTAATCTGCGGCATCATCGGGTTGGTGTTGCCCTTGACGCTTTAACCACCGATATTGATGAGCCAAAGGTGTTTAAAGTGAGCATCTAATAAAGAGCGAGGAGGATAGATTTTGAAAATAAACTGGCAAAGGGACGTCTCTTATCTTGTGGCGCTTGGCATTACCGCTCTGATTGTTATTCTTGGGATTGCGGCCCCCGAACAGTTCGCGAGCGGCACAAACGCTGTGTTCGGTTTTTTGACCGACAATTTCAGTTGGTTTTATCTGATCTCGATGTTCATTTTCGTGGTCTTTTCGCTTGGGCTTGCCCTGAGCAGATACGGCAGCATCAAGCTGGGCGCCGATGACGCAAAGCCGGAATACAGCACCTTTACCTGGTTTACCATGATGTTTATTGCCGGTATGGGCATCGGACTGGTTTTCTGGGGGGTGGCCGAGCCGCTCAACCACTTTGTATCCTTTGGCATGGACGAGGCGGCGGCAAACGACGCCATGCGCGTCTCTTTCATGCACTGGGGGTTTCACCCATGGTCGGGCTACGCGGTCATAGGCATGGCGCTGGCTTACTTCCAGTTCCGCAAGAAAGCCCCGGGGCTTATAAGCAGCATCTTTCTGCCAATCCTGGGGGAAAAAGGCGTGCGCGGCCCGATCGGAAAGACCATCGATGTTCTGGCGATCTTTGCTACGGTTGGGGGCGTCGCCACCTCTTTGGGTTCCGGCACACTGCAAATTAACGCCGGGCTCAACCACTTGTTTGGCATTCCCCAGGGTACGCTGCCCATCATTGTAATTGTGGCTATTATGGCCGCCGTGTATATCTGGAGCGCCGTCAGCGGAATCAATAAGGGAATCAAGATCCTCTCTAATGTCAACATGTGGCTGGCGCTGGGTCTGATGGTTTGCGCGCTGGTGGTCGGGCCTGTACTGGTCATCGTGAACATCTTTACCAACACGACCGGCGCTTACTTAAGCAGCTTTGTGCGGGAAAGCTTTGCGATTAACCCGTTTGGCGACAACAGCTGGCTGGGCGGCTGGACCGTCTTTTACTGGGCCTGGTGGGTGTCCTGGGCGCCTTTTGTCGGGACATTCATCGCTAGGATTTCAAAGGGCAGAACCATCCGGGAGTTTGTTTTAACAGTGATCCTGGCTCCGTCGGCCTTTTCGATGATTTGGTTCTCGATCTTTGGCGGCCTTGGGCTAAATCTGGACAACTCGATCATCCAAACCGCGATTGAGACAACCGAAACCGCGCTGTTTGTCGTGTTCAGCCAGTACCCATTGGGATTCCTTATGTCGATTGTGACGGTTGTGCTGCTGCTGATCTTCTTTATCACCAGCGCGGATTCGGCGATTTATGTGCTGTCGATGTTCTCGTCTGAGGGCAGCCTTGACCCCTCTAATTCAAAGAAGGTCATCTGGGGCATCATTCAGGCAATGCTGGCCCTTGTACTGCTCGTTACCGGCGGGCTGGGGGCGCTGCAAACGATTTCTATTGTCGCGGCCTTCCCCTTTGCGATTGTCATGCTGTTCAGCTGTTACTGCATGTACAAGGCCCTGACCGGAGAGCGCGGTTCACCATATCTTCCGCCACCTAAAACCGTTCCTCAAAAAGACGATTGATTTTAAAATAAGTGCAGCCGTTCGGTAAAGGCTGCACTTATTCTCTTTCGCAAAAGTCTTCCATTTTGATGCGATCTATTGTATAATTCTGCAATAGCAGTTGATTGGAGAAAAATATGGATTTCAGACGCATCTATAAAACGCAAAGCCTGAGTGAAATGGCCGTGCAATATATTAAAAACAAGATCTTGTCGGGCGAGTTTAAAGGCGGAGATAAACTGATAGAGACCAATATTTCCGCCGATTTGGCCATCAGCCGCCCACCTGTCCGGGAGGCTTTGCGCGAACTCAGCGTACAGGGCATGATTGTTTTCTCACCGAGAAAGGGCAACGTTGTGCCGGAAATCTCTTTAGAAGAAATTTTAGAAATCTTTGACATACGCATATCATTAGAAGTAAAGGTGCTTGAGCTGCTGATTCAAAAGAAACTGTTAGCGGGCGAGGATTTCGCCTGTCTGCGAAGCCTTGTGGAAAAAATGCGGGCACAAAGCAGCCTCGAAGGCGAGCCGCACGAAAAGATGTATCAGCTAAACTCTTTGGATTTGCAATTTCACAGTTACCTGTGGGCCGCTTCGAAAAGCTTTCGGCGCGCAAAAATTATGGAAAGCCTTTTCTTCCAGCTTCTGCTTGCGATGAATCGCACCCCTGAATCGTTGGGCGTATTTGGTGAAAAGGCAATCGAGCATGAACGCATTGTTGACGCCCTTGAGAAAAATGACCTCGACTTGGCGGTTTCTCAGTTTACGGTACATCTGGACAGTTATACACAAGCGATTGTGAAGGGTATGCGTGTGAGATAAATGAACACATGGTATCTTCACTTTTGCCAGTGATCCAACACTTGATCATTTAAAATCGCTTTGACGGTACGCCAGCTTGGATAAAGCCGATCCATGTATCCCTTAAAAACATCATTATGACTTTTCTCCAATAAATGTACAAGCTCATGTATTATAACATATTCAAGGCCTTCGGGCGCTTTCTTCACTAATTGCAGGTTCAGCCAGATTCTTTTTTCTTTGACATTGCATGTACCCCATCTGGTACGCATATTCTTAATTCGCCATTCCTTCGCCTTTACCCCGACGATCTTTTCGCACTTTTCAAATACTGGTGGAATGGTTTCTTTGAGTATCTCACGGTACCAATTATTCACCACATCAGCGCGTTGTTGTGGTGTACTGTCTTCTCGCACTTGTAAGACGATTCTTTGACCGCTTATAGAAACATTGTTTCTCATATTGCTATAAACAACATCCAGCGGGTATCGTTTGCCCCACAAGTAATGGCTCTCACCAGCCAGATACTTGTACTCAGTTTGTCTTGGCTGCTCTATAAACTTTTGACGTTGTTTCTTGATCCACGCAATGCGTGATACGGCAAACATGCGGATTACATCCTCTGTTGCTGACATTGGGGCCGTTATTTTTACTTTTCCATCCGGTGGGACAACCCGGATATACATATTTTTAATCTGTTTTTTTTCAGCTGAAACATCAATCCCGCCAACAATCAAGCTTATCATTCGGTACCCACCCTGCTCACTTACTATTTTCATCCATTCCTCAGCTTTTACTTGGTCCCATGTATGGCAGCTTCGATTGCGCGTCTGATTTTTCGCTCTTTTACAATATTACCTGTAAAGCCGCTCAACCGCGCTATTCCTAATATGTTCAGGATAGCGCTTCGCGCTATCCTGCTGGCAAATGTCTTTTGCCAGTTTTACAATTCGTTTTAAGATATTCCCCATAAATAATGACTTCATTGCGCCGCCGCTTTATAAGCTCCCGAAAAATCGCAAACATTTTTTCATAATACTTAGGGTTGCTTTAACGCTAGTTTATACCCTGCTGATTTTATTAATGCTTGGCTTTGCTAGACCATATCATAGAAAAAACCCCCGAAACGTGGCAGTTTCAAGGGTTTTGTTGATAGACTAGCGTTTCGAGAATTGCGGTGCGCGGCGAGCGGCTTTGAGACCGTACTTTTTGCGCTCTTTCATTCTCGGGTCGCGGGTCAAAAACCCGGCTTTTTTGAGCGACGGGCGAAGTTCCGCGTCATAGACCAGCAGGGCACGCGAAATTCCATGGCGGATCGCGCCGGCCTGGCCGGTCACACCGCCGCCGGCCACGCGGATAAAGACGTCAAACTTCGGTGTGGTTTGGGTCAGTTCCAGCGGCTGACGAACAATCAGCTTGAGTGTTTCAAGCCCAAAATAATCGTCGATGTCGCGGTCGTTGATTGTGATTTTTCCGGCGCCGGGATACAGTCTAACTCTGGCTACCGAGTGTTTTCTGCGGCCTGTGCCGTAGAAATAGGTTTTGGTATCGTAAATTCCCACTTTTCGTTATCCCCCTTCTACAGCGTCCAAGCTTCTGGTTTTTGCGCCTGGTTTTCGTGTGTCGCGCCGCGGTAAATCCGGCAGCGAGTCAAGGATTTGCGGCCGACCACCGTGTCAGGCAGCATCCCTTTAACAGCCAGCATCATGGCCTTTTCCGGCTTTTGCTTCATCAGGTCATCGTAGCGGATTTCTTTGAGTCCGCCAATCCATCCGGTGTGCCAGCGGTAAAACTTTTGCTGCAGCTTGCGCCCGGTCAAGATCGCCTTTTCGGCGTTGACAATGACAACATGGTCGCCGCAATCGGCGTGGGGTGTAAAGCTGGGCTTGTGCTTGCCCCGCAGAATGTTGGCCGCGGTAACAGCTGTGCGGCCCAGGGGCTTGCCGGCGGCATCCAAAAGATACCACTTGCGGGTAATGCTCCCCGCCTTTTCCATATAGGTGGACATTGGTGAAACCTCCCTCATAATTCAACAAAAGATAGTATAACCGCAAGTCATCGCCTTGTCAAGCATTATTTCAATTTACCGGGCAATATCTTTACTTTTCTTTGTTTTTTTAGCCCATACTGCGCGACAGGCGGCCGCCATATCACGATTAAGTCCATCTGTTAAATAACGAACAATTGTTGACTATCCATGTCGTTTCCTGTAAAATATCTTTCATACAAAAGTTTTAATTTCGTTTAGTAATCGCGTGTTTTATATGCGAAAGAGGTGAAAGTGTTGCCGAATTACCCCGGCGTTTCTCCGTTGGTCACGCGGCGTTTACCGCGTTATTACCGCCATTTGACCGAATTGATGAAGAGCGGCACTGAGCGGATTTCTTCGCGGGAGTTCGCGGATATGATCGGCTTTACCGCCTCACAAATCCGCCAGGACCTCAACTGTTTCGGCGGCTTTGGCCAACAGGGTTACGGCTACAATGTGGCCACCCTGCGCGCTGAAATCGGCCGGATCCTCTCGGTTGACAAAAGCCACCCCGCCATTATTCTCGGCGCGGGACATCTGGGCGTGGCGCTGGCCAACAACATGGGCTTCGAGCAGTGCGGGTTTCGCTTAGCCGGTATTTTTGACGTCAACCCCGCGATCGTGGATCAGACCATAAAGGGCTGTGTAGTCCGCCACACATCCGAGCTTTCTGCGTTTTGCGCTGAGTTTCATCCACAGGTTTGCGTTCTTTGCACCCCGCCGGCCGTAGTGCCCGAGCTGGTCAAAAATCTGGTCAGTTATGGCGTCAAGAGCTTCTGGAACTTTTCACAATGCGACATTTCAACCTTTTACCCCAACGAGATTGTAGTTGAGGATGTTCAGCTCAGCGACAGCTTGATGAACTTAAGTTTTCACTTAAACGAAAAGTTGGGCGGACACTAGAGATCCGCCCAGCATGATTCATAAAGCGCAAGCCACCCGGTCACCGGGTGGCTTTTTGTTGTCCGCGGTGCACCAAGAATCTGCCCGTATCATAAGATAAAGGAATAGCAGCGGCCAGCCAACACTGTGCGCGCGGGCCGCTTGCAATCTTTTGGGAGAAGTTTATATGCCGCGAAAAACAACTTACGCCGTGATCGGCGGTGATGACCGACAGGTTCACCTGGCAAACGCGCTGGCCGGCCAGGCAGGCAGCGACGCCGTCTGCGCCATGTTTTTGGAATCCGGCGACACGCTGGATCAAAGTATTGAGCGCTCCGGCCGGCCGGAACTGATCTTGCCGCGGTGCGACGTGGCCATCTTTCCGCTTCCGCTTGCGGACAACGATGGGATGATTCACACCCCGCTCAGTGCTCAGACGGTCAGCCTGTCGGCCTGTGCGGCCTTTCTGACTCCCGGAGCCGTGGCGGTGGCGGGTAAAGTTATGCCCACAGATATAGCCGCTTTCCAAAAAAAGGGGATCGATTTGTACGACTACTGTGCGCGGGAGGAGTTCGCCATTCAAAACGCAATCCCCACCGCTGAAGGGGCAATTCAATTCGCGCTCGAAAAACTGCCGGTCACCCTGTTTGAATCAGCCTGTCTGGTCACCGGTTACGGGCGGATCGGCCGGGTGCTCGCCCGCCTGCTCCGCGCGTTTGGGGCAAAGGTAAAAGTGGCCGCACGGGATTCACAAGACCTGGCATGGATCCGCGCGGACGGGCTGATCCCTATTCCCCTGCCCGCGCTGGGTCAACATCTGGCCGGCACTGATGTAATCTTCAACACGATCCCCGACACGGTTTTAGGCGCGGAGGCGCTTTCCGTGCTCGATCCGGCCTGCCTGATCATCGACCTGGCCTCCAGCCCGGGCGGGGTTGATTTTGCAGCAGCCGAGCGGATGGGGGTTCAGGCCATCCACGCACTTGGTCTGCCCGGGAAGACCGCCCCCAAAAGTGCGGGAAAAATCACACTGGACGCCATATTCCAAATCTTAGACGAAAGGAGGGGTTTGCAGTGCCGACAACCATAGGTTTTGCGCTTTGCGGCTCCTTTTGTACATTTGAACAAGCGCTGGACAGCGCCAAAATGCTGATCAGCGAGGGCTTCAAGCTCATCCCGGTCTTTTCAGATGCCGCTTACAAGACCGATACCCGTTTTGGTACCGCAAAATACTGGGTGGACGCCTTTGAGTCGCTCACCGGCAGCAAATGCATCCACAACCTTGTCGGTGCCGAGCCAATCGGGCCGAAAGCGCTGTTCGACCTGATGTTGATCGCCCCCTGTACCGGAAACACACTGGCAAAACTGGCGTATGGGATGGTGGACACTTCGGTGACCATGGGCGCAAAAAGCCACCTGCGGGGCGGGCGGCCACTTTTGCTCGCGCCTTCCACCAACGACGCGCTGAGCGGCGCGGCCAAAAACATCGGCGCACTGCTCAATTACCGAAACATCTACTTTGTACCTATGAGGCAGGATGACCCGGCCGCCAAGCCGCGCTCAATGGTCGCCGACTTTTCCTGCATCCCCGAAGCTGTACGGCACGCTTTAGACGGCAAACAGCTTCAGCCCATTTATCTTTAACAGGCACGATTCTTGGTGCCGATTTATGCCAAACACCAATCAAAAACTTATCCCGTATTTTGATTGGTGTTTGGCATTGTATTCGGTGCGGGGGATCGTGCTTTAGTAGGACACCTCCGGCTCTCTCGGGTCAGGCAAAGCCGGACGATACCGGGCCAGGAGGTCTTTTTCCCGCTGCGTAAAGTCGAGATCACGCCCAAAGCCGGACAAGCAGATATTCGCCGTCTCGTACGATGCGCCAAATGCCTGTGACAGCGCCAAAGCCGGATTCCCCACGCTTTTCGCGGTTTTTAAGTATTCACAAGCCAAAACGCGCGGCACGAGCAGCTCGGCGGCGAAAGAGTTGGCCTCCCGCTCACTGGCCGGGCTGTCGTCGCCGTGCCCTAAGTAAATGTGCCCGACTTCGTGTGCCAGCGTAAACTGCCGCCGTCGGGTTGACCGCGCCTTTTCGTTGTACAAGATTAGATAAACCCGCCTGCCCCGGCGCTCGACAATCAGCGTGCAGCCGTCCTGCAAGGCAGCCCGCGCCTCACCGGTCAGCGAATCGAGCGTGTGGCTGGTCAGGGCACAATAGTGTTCGAGTGAATCGATTATCAGCCGCTTGTCAAAGCGCAGTTTTTCAACCCGAACCGGCAGGCGGGGCGGGTTCTGATTAAGCAAAAGCGACTGGGCAAGCGCCCTGGCATGAGCGGCGCCGTCGGTCACTCGTCGCTTTCCTCAGCCATACCCATCGCTTCAAGGTAACCGTCAATGCTCTCTTCAAAGTTGCGAAGCAAGCGCTCGCGCAATGGCGGCGGAATTTTATCCGCCCGGCGGGAAAGCATAAGCATCTTTTCTTCCTGCTCGTTTTGCGCTCCGCTGCGGCTGGTGATGTTTCCCGCGTACTCAAAGAAGTACTCGGTCGACACCTCAAAGAAGTCGGCCAGTTTTTTGAGCGTGAGCGAATCGGGAACAGACACTCCGCGCTCATAGGCGCTGTAAGTCTGCCGCTTTACGTCCAAATATCGGGCCACGTCATCTTGATTAAACTTTTTTTGCTTGCGCGCGGTTTGCAATTGTTTTCCAAGCATAATATCACCTCTTGAATATTTATAATAGCAAATTATTTTTGCAAATTCAAGTATTAATTATAACAATGTGCTTGGTAATTATTGTTAAGCGCTTAGCTGTCAAAGATGTACAGTTTGTGAAGAAATCATTAAGTTTATTCTTTTTCCATGATTACCACTTGATTTTTACAGAAAAATGGATAAAATAAGCTTTAGCACTCATGGCGCAAGAGTGCTAGCGCGAAAGTTGGCTCACTCCCTCTTTTTCGCTGGTACAGCTTGAAAGCTGAAAATTTTAAGGAGGATTTAAGGCATGACAATCAAACCCTTAGCAGACAGAGTGGTCATCAAGATGATGGAAGCGGAAGAAACAACCAAGAGCGGAATCATCCTGGCCAGTGCCGCCAAAGAAAAACCGTCCATCGCCGAAGTGGTCGAAGTTGGCCCGGGCGGCGTGGTAGACGGCAAAGACGTTGAAATGTATGTAGAAAAGGGCGACCGCGTTTTGATCAGCAAATACGCCGGTACCGAAGTTAAACTGGACGGCAACGAGTACACAATCGTCCGCCAAAGCGACATTTTGGCCATCGTAGAGTAATCTAACCATAAATTACGAAAAAGGAAGGCGGATATAGAATGGCAAAACAAATCATTTACGGCGAAGACGCCAGAAAAACCCTTCAGGTCGGCATTGATAAGCTGGCCGACACAGTCAAAATCACCCTTGGCCCCAAAGGGCGCAACGTTGTTTTGGACAAGAAGTTCGGCTCGCCCCTGATCACAAACGACGGCGTAACCATCGCCAAAGAGATCGAGCTGGAAGAAGCTTTTGAAAACATGGGCGCGCAGCTGGTCAAAGAAGTGGCCGTAAAAACCAACGATGTAGCCGGCGACGGCACAACCACCGCCATCCTGCTTGCGCAGGCACTTGTCCGCGAGGGGCTCAAGAACGTGGCAGCCGGCGCATCCCCCATGAACGTAAAGCGCGGGATTCAACAAGCCGTTGACGCCGCTGTTGAGAGCATTGGCAAGAACTCGAAAAAAGTTTCGGGCACCAACGACATCGCCCGAGTGGCCACCGTTTCTTCCGGCGACGAAGTGATCGGCAAGCTGATTGCCGAAGCAATGGAAAAAGTCACCGCCGACGGCGTTATCACCGTTGAAGAGAGCAAGACTGCCGAAACCTTTACCGATGTGGTTGAGGGGATGCAGTTTGACCGCGGTTACATCACCCCTTACATGGTAACCGACACCGAAAAAATGGAAGCGGTCATCGACGACGCTTACCTGCTGATCACCGACAAGAAGATCTCCTCCGTTCAAGAGCTTTTGCCCCTGCTTGAGCAAATTGTACAGTCTGGCAAAAAACTGGTCATCATTGCTGAGGATGTTGAAGGCGAAGCGTTGTCTACCCTTATCCTCAATCGCCTGCGCGGGACATTCACCTGCGTAGCCGTTAAAGCCCCCGGTTTTGGCGATCGCCGCAAAGAAATGCTCAAAGACATCGCCATTCTGACCGGCGGTGAAGTCATCACCGAAGAGCTTGGCCTTGAGCTCAAAGAAGCCACAGTCGAGCAGCTCGGCCGCGCACAGCAAGTCAAAGTGCAAAAAGAGAACACCATCATTGTGGATGGTCTGGGCGACAAGGCCGCCATCCAGGACCGAATCAAACAAATCCGCTCCGAGCATGACCTTTCGACCAGCGAGTTCGACAAAGAAAAGCTGCAAGAGCGCCTGGCCAAGCTGAGCGGCGGCGTTGCCGTCATCAAAGTCGGCGCGGCCACCGAAATCGAGATGAAAGAAAAGAAACTGCGGATTGAAGACGCGCTTTCAGCCACCAAAGCCGCGGTTGAAGAAGGCATTGTACCCGGCGGCGGCACCGCACTGATCGATGTAATTCCTGCGGTTGACAAAGTTGTGGCCGATACCACAGGTGACCTCAACACCGGCGCGAAAATCGTTCGCCGCGCCCTTGAAGAGCCTGTCCGCCAGATCGCCGCAAACGCCGGTCTCGAAGGCTCGGTCATTCTGGATAAGATTCTCGCCAAGAGCACACTCGGCTTCGGTTTTGACGCCCAAAACGAAGCTTACGGCGACCTGATCGAAATCGGGATCGTTGACCCGGCCAAGGTTACCCGCTCGGCCCTGCAAAACGCGGCCTCGGTCGCCGCTATGGTGTTAACCACTGAGTCGCTGGTCTCCGACATTAAAGAAGAAGCGCCCCCGATGCCGGCCCCCGGCGGCGGCATGGGCGGAATGTACTAAACAATCGTTAAAATCACAGACACCGGCAAGCGCGGAATCTTCCGCGCTTGCCGGTGTTTTTGCGTTGCGAACTTTGTCGAATTGTGGTAATATATCCCTGTCGAGGGTTCTCGGCACACATAGGGCAATCCCGAAAACGGCTAAGGCCGGACGGCCCAGCCGCCACCTTTCTTCGCGGACGCGCGAGTTTAGAGAAAGGAGGTGGTAAGCGTGGAAGTGGTTTTCATCGTTTGCATTGTAGCGATTACCGTAGTGGCAATCGTGGCGATAAAAGCTGTGACATCTGCATTTCTGGCAAAAAAACAGCCGCCCTCTGCTAAAGGTTAGCGGCTATTTTTAGCTAGCATCTTTGGCACAACCGTTTGAGGTCTTGCCCTTTGTGTTTATTATACACCTGCGCTGCCGGATTGTCAAACAGAATAATAATGCCGACATCTGCGGAAAGCTACCGCAGATGTCGGCGTTTTTTGCTTTTACTTCCGGTTTTCGAGTATGCCTTTGAGCTCGTCCATAAAGGAGTTTACGTCTTTAAACTCGCGGTAAACCGAAGCGAACCGCACATAAGCAACCTCGTCGATCGCTTTGAGTTTTTCCATGGCCAGCTCACCTACCCGTGAGGACAGCGTTTCGCGTTCCATGGTGTTGAGTATGCTTTGTTGGATGGCGTCCGCCGCTTCTTCGAGCTGGGCGACCGAGATAGGGCGCTTTTCGCAGGCTCTGGTCAGCCCGGCCAGCAGCTTACCGCGGTCAAACGCTTCCCGTGTCTTGTCTTTCTTGACCACCATAATCGGCGCAGTCTCGATGATCTCATAGGTCGTAAAGCGTTTCTCACAACCTAAACACTCCCGGCGGCGGCGGATCTTTGCCCCTTCGTCGGTCGGGCGGGAATCGATCACCTTGCTCTCAATAAAAAAGCAAAACGGGCATTTCAAAGCGGCGTCACTCCTTTATTGTCAACGGTCTTACACCATACACGGTGAAGTTTTGTTTTCTCCGCTCTTAATTGGCAAAGCGGCGTCAATCCAAAAAGTCTTCTACCAAATCGGGTATATGCAGCGGATGTGCCTCGTGCTCAGCACAAAGGGTGAGAAAGCACTTCAGCCGCTCCTTATCCGTACTCACATCGGGTGCGGCGTAAAAAACCCGATCCGTTTCGTCCGTGGCGGATACCCCATATGTAGTATAGCGAATATTTTCCTGCTCGTCAACAACCTCGGCGCTGGTGAGCGTGAGGTAAGCGGTAAGCTCACCTTTGCCCAACGGGTAATTTTTAGAACTGTGCATAAGTGTGTCCCCTCCTCATGTTTCAGTTATGTGCGATTCGGACGCCCCGATCACACTTCGGCCCTATCCTACACCTGTCACTTTCATTTATGAGAACAAGCAAAACGCTGCGCGAGTATTGCCCTTTGCTTATTTCATCAGTTTTGACTATAATACTTGAGTTTTCCGCAGATGGCAAATTGTTTTCTTCGACAAAATACGATAATAATTTCCAATACTCAGAATATACAACAGTTTTTCGATTGCTTTCGCGGCAAATAATCGCTTTTCTTTGGATATTTTGACGATATAAAAAATCAACTCGACAACACCCGATAATTTGTTTATTCTACGAGTACGTTGATAACAGTCGGCAAAGATGTTGAAAACTATCCGATAATTCAACAATATCTCCAAAGTTTTCCCCATAAAGTTCCACAATCACCCCGCCGGAAAAACCAATCTTTCCGATATTGTCCAGCAATTTGGGGATGTTTAAAACTCCCTGGCCTGGTGGCAGGCAGGACTCCTCTGAATTGTGGTCACTTATGTGTATGTGCTTGATCTTTTCGCCCATCATTTCCACCATATTCCAAAGGTCTTCGCCTGCGCGCACCGTCTGTTTGACATCCAAAACATACTCTACATCCGGCAGGGCCTTGCGCATCTCCGCAATAAAATCCGCCCGGCCCGACTGACAGCGGGAGACATTTTCTTGACAAAGCGATATGCCGTATTTTCCGGCTTCTTCCCACAGCCGCCCAAACCGCTCGAAGTACTCTTCACGCGGCATGCCGCTAAATTGGTAATCCCCATGAAAGACCAGGCTGTCGGCCCCCAAAATATCGGCCGCCTTAAAAAAACGGCGGTAAATCTCCAGCCCTTCCACAAAGCGGCGGGGATAGTGCGAAAAGAAAAACATATGCTCCATCGCGCTGATATAAGGGTGAACACTGACAATCTTAGCGCCGGCATTATCGGCCATCACGCGCAGCTCACGCAAAAATGTATCGTCAAGCTCTATTTCGGCGTTGACAAAGACCTCCAAGCATTTGGGACCGAGCGCGAGCAAGGTTCGAAGGCTCTCTTCTGTTCTGAGCGGATAGAGGCAAGCTGTTGAAATTCCTGGCAGCATTTCGTCAATACCTTCCTGTGTTGTCAAATATTTTGGCTTGAGACTCTTTGCTTTGCGTGTTAAGCTTTAATTAAAGCATTTTTCCGAAAGGATATATTTGCTAATAATACATACCTGGAGAAGAATATGCGATGGATTCAAAAGTTGCCCAATTGCCTTGGTCAGTTTTCTGCACTTTCCCGGCTGTCATTTAAGCTGGGGGCGGGGATGATGGTTTGTTTTTACATAGTCGGATATGTATCGCTGCTCACAGCACCTTACCATGCCAATTACGGCCGCGCGGTCGCGCTTTTTTACGGCTGTCTGGAGGCCGCGCCCGCCTCATTGGCCGCCGGCGTCATCGCCGGGGTTCTGGGCGATTTGATGCTCCGTTTCGGCGGCAAAAAGTGAAGCCGGTCTGTGAACATTATAGCACAGGTATGAACAAAATATCGCATGTAATATGCAGAAAAAGCGCTCCCACATGTTGGTGGTTTCACCGAGATTTTTGGCATGTAACCAAAACACACCTGCCTGGGCAGGAAAGTGATTCCTGTCTTACCGGGCGCTGGAAACCTTTTGGCATCATCTGTATCTGCGTGCAAAAAGTGCCAATAAAAAGCGAACCGTCGCGGATACCCCTGACGGCTCGCTTTGCCTATTGTTTTCCCGCTTGGCTGCAGTTAGGTGTACACCTAGCTTACGCCGGCCTCGTCAGGCGCGGCGTCCTTGAGCTGCCAGGCAACCCGCTCGATTGCAAACTCGACTTCTTGCCTTAGCTCATCAACCAGCGCGGCTGAAATCTCACCTTTTTTGAGCGCGTCTTCAGCCCGGCCGGCGACATCGACCAGCCGCTTGTCTTCGAGAGTCATCCCCGCCAGGCCTTTTAGTGTGTGCGCGATGCGGTGCGCGGTGATCATATCTTGACTGTCAATCGCGCCGGTAATCCTTTGGATGAGGTCGCTTTGGGTGCGCAGAAATTCTTTGCGCACCGCGCTTGCGATTTCCGGGCTGGCGTAATATCCCTCTACGCTTTGGGTTAGCATTTTCAACACCGGCGGCTCAATGTCTTTGCCCACAGCTGCCGGTGTTTTTCGCGTATGTTTATCCTGCACAAACTTTTTGAGCATGGCGTTGAGGCGGGCAGATTGAATTGGCTTTGATATACAGCCGTCAAACCCATCGCGCAAAAAAGCGTCGGCCCGCCCGTTCGGGGTGCTTGCGGTCAGGGCCAGAATTGGCGCGGTATATCCCAGCCTGCGAATGATTTTTGTGGCCTCTACCCCGTCCAGCTCGGGCATTATGTGATCCATGAAAATGATGTCGTAAGCTTTGCCGCTTTTCACTTTTTCGATGGCTGCAAAACCGCTGTTTACCGTTTCGATCTGTAACCCGTAAAGCCCCATCAGCCCTTTGGCGACGAACAGGTTGGTCTCTACATCATCCACCAACAGCACAGAGCCATAAGGCATTGGTTCGGGCACAAAGTCCATCTCCTTGCGGGTCAGGATCGGCCTGAGCTCGTGCCGGCGCAGGCTTTCGACCATTTCCCGGCCCAGCTTTTCCTCACTTGCCACCTCTTGGGGCAGACGAACGGTGACGGTTGTGCCCACGCCGACCTGACTTTCCACGTTGATCTGGCCGCTCATCAATTCCACCAGGCGGCAGACAATCGGCATACCCAGCCCTGTGCCTTGAATAAGCCGGGACTCCCGCTCATGGAAACGGGCATAATCGTCTTGCAGGGCGGCGATCTGCTCTTGTGTAAGTCCTTTTCCGGTGTCGGCCACCTGGATGACCAGCTCGGTTTGGGCGCCTGAGCGCGCATTGTGCTGACAGGCCATGGACAGGGTGACCTCGCCGGCGTCGGTATACTTAAAAGCGTTGGACAAAAGGTTGCTCAAAATCTGTTTGATGCGAAAGGGGTCGCCCTTTAGCCAGGCAGGTATATTCTCGTCGATGTTGATTGCAAACCGGATATTCTTGTTGCCCGAATAAACCAGGTGCATCTGAATGGTGTCGGAAGCCAGGCCGGCCACCTCGTACCGCTCAACAATCAGATGCATTTTACCCGCTTCGATCTTTGAAATATCCAGAAGATCGTTGGTGATATTCAGCAGCGCATCCGCGCAGGCGAAAATCCTGGCGAATGCCGCCTCGGTCTCAGGCGGCAGCCCGAGGTTTTGGAGCTGAATCTCAGAAATACCGAGTACAGCTGTGATGGGTGTGCGAATTTCGTGGCTCATACTGGCCAAAAACCGACTCTTGGCCTGTGAGCTTTCTTCGGCAACCCGCACACGTTCTTGCTGCTCTAACATCTGCTTTATCGCCGTCATATCGTGAAGGTAGGCCGCCACCACACAAGCGTCTTCCAATTCAACCCGAACAAGCGATATCTCAAAGGGCACGACTTCCCCGTTGTCTAAGTCAAGGTCCCACGAGAATCTTTTGAAGCCTTCGGTAAGCGCCGTGTCAAACTGCTGCTTAAACTTGGCGAACCCGCGCTGGGTAAAGATATTCTTGCTCTTTTCGAGTGATTCCTCTTTGCTTGAAAAGTGAAAGAGGGTGAGCGCTTCTCGGTTGCAATCCAGAATCTCGAAGTCGGCGCTGATCAGATAACAGGCCACCGGGTTTGCGTCCAGCATAGTCTTGGTGCGCTCTTCGGCTTTTTTAATCTTTTTGATGCTCTCTTTGACCTGTGTGACGTTGTTTGAATATGTGACGGCCATCACTTCGTTATTCATGGTCATTCGAATCCCGATTACCTCGGCGTTAATCAGCTCGCCCGACGCGCCTGTCATCGTCATTTCAAAGGCGTTGTAGCCCTCGTCAAACACTTTTTTGAGCTGACTCACCCAATAGGACCAGGAGGGGGTGCCGTTCGGCTGGGTTTTAGGGATAAACTCATCGTACCGCCTTGCGTAATCTTCGCTGCTCTCGATCCCAAACAGTGCAAGCGCAAAGGGGTTGTAATCTATGACCTCAATGTTTTGGTTCCAGAACTCGATTAGCATGGGGGCGGCGTCAAACATCAGCTGCGTGCGCTCCATCGCGTCTTTGGCTGTCTGTTGACTGAGCACCAGTTCGGTAATGTCGTTTGAATAGGTGACCAGAACCGTCTTGCCACTCATCTTCATGCTGATGCCCACCACGTTGGTGTAAACCGGTGTACCGTCCGGTTTCTGGCAGACAAAGTAAAAGGCGGTGTACCCGCTGTCGCGTGTCTCTTCAAGCTTAGCGCGCCAATACTCTTCCGACGGGACGCCGTTTGGTTGTATGGGCGGCACAAAGTCGTGTACCCGTTGTTCGTATTCTGCCTTTGACTCAATGTTATAAAGGGCAAGGGCAAAAGGGTTCGCGTCCACGCAGTTAAAGCTGTCGTCCCAGAGTTCGATAAGCAGCGGCGTTGCGTCAAACATCATACGCATCCGCTCGTTGGCATCGTGTTCTCTGGCCTGTGCTTCTTTTTCGACAGTCACATCTCTAATATAGGTAACGAACACTTTTTCGCCTTTAAAGTTTCCCGAAACGCCTGTGATCTCAGTGGGGAACAAATTCCCGTCGGCGTCTTTTTTAACCCAGTCATAGACGATGTAATCAGACCGCAGCCCGTCGCTGATCAGCTCGGCCGCGTACTCGCTGCTTCTCCTGCCATTTGGCTGGAACTCGGGCGAAAAGCGGTCAAAGTCGGCCATATACTCGCTCTTGTTTGGAATCCTAAGTTTTCTCACCGCCTCGTCATTGCAATCGATCATCCGCCCCTCGCTGTCAAAAAAGGTTGAGATCAAGGGCATGTGATCGAACATGAACTTCATGCGGTCGTTTTCTACTTGCTGTTTAACCACTGTGTCAAGCAGGTCGTTGATGGCTATGGCCGCCTCGCGGTAGCCTCCCTCAAAGAGAGTCAGGTCAATTCGCCTTTCGCTGTTGTCGTTTTTCACATCGCGGGTGACGTTTTTTATCTCGTCGATCAGGCGGATGAACACCCGGGTCATAAACGCAAAAGCCTCGGACATCTCGTCGTTGGCCGGCCGCTGCACACTGGTCTTAAAGTCGCCCGCCATAACCATGGCCACGTTTTCGCGGACAGACCGCACTTTATTTTTAAAAGATTGCACAGTTAAAAATCCCAGCATAGCGGCCAAAGTAAGGGCGAGCACAAAGGCGCCGTACATAATAAAATTTATCCGGGTTTGTGCAGCGTCGATCGAAGCCCATATGGTCTCGCCTGCCTCAATCGCAAGGGCACGCATCTCTCTGAACATCTCATCAGCCGCGCCCGAATGGTCCAGCACATTGCCGTGGTCAAAGCTTTGGCTGCTGACCAAAAAGAAGTTGTCCCGGAAAATCGTATAAACCATGCTCACATGCTCGAGCGTCCCGGTGATTAAGTCAAGCCGCATTGCCTTTTCTTCGCCGGTAAACATGTTGTCCCCGCGAATGGATTCCTCGTATTGTCCGGCCAGCCCAATCAAGCTTCGGTAGTGATCGCCCAGGCGGTGCTCGGTGCTGCTCCATGCGGCCGCGCTGGCGCTTTGGCGCCATTCAGGACTCATCAGGGTTTCCCCGAGCAGCCTGCGCATCTCGGTAAACTCTTGGTGAAGCTCGGTGATGTACACCGTCCTGGCCACCACGTGATTCATGTTGTGGCGGTGCATCTCGTTCATCTGCCTGGATGCAACCCCGGAATAGATGACCGCAGTCAGAAATATTGCAATAATCAACACAAATGTGATAATCAAGCGAAACGTGATGGTTCTTGGCTGAATGGCCCTTCCTCGTAACATCTCACACTACGACCCTTCTTTGCTTTCTTGTTCCTCGTATTTATTTACAGTTAATTATATCAAATATTTCGGATATCACAATAGCTTTGCAGGCCGCGCCGTGAAAACACGGATACATTTCGGTTGATTTTTGGGGCAAAAAGAGCTAGAATAAAAACAGCGACCGCGCGCGGTCAGCCAGCAGCGCGCGGTCGGCAGGGTCGATCAATGAGCACCCGCGCCGGTTGTTTAGCCACGCCATCAAACATAAGCGGGGGGGAGTTATTATGGACGGCTCTACTTGGGTCATCGTGCAGAATATTTTTTTAGCCTTGGGCGGTCTGGGACTCTTTCTGTTAGGGTTAAAGATGATGTCGGACGGGCTAAAGAACATTGCGGGCAGCCGGATGCGCACCATTATCGGGAAGGCAACCGCCAACCGCTTTTTGGGTCTGCTGGTTGGGATGGTGACCACCGCGGTTACCCAAAGCTCGACCGCCACCTCAATCATGTCGATCGGCTTTGTCAACGCCGGACTTATGAACTTAAAGCAGTTCACAAGCATCATCATCGGCGCCAGCATCGGCACAACTTTCACCGCTTTTCTCTTTTCTTTTCGAATAGATTCAATCGCCCCGCTGTTTATCTTTTTGGGGATCTGCCTTTACCTCTTCGTTAAAAAGAAAAAAGTCAAGAGCATCGGTTTTATCGTACTCGGGCTTGGGATTTTGTTCTTCGGACTTTCAACTATGGGTGCGCCGCTGTTCGAGTTTTCGCGGCTGGACGGTTTTCAGCGTATGCTGCTCGCCTTTGCCAATCCACTGCTTGCTTTATTGACCGGCGTGTTGTTCACCGCGATTGTGCAGAGTTCGACCGCGACCATCGGGGTGATTATCGCCATGTACTTAAGCGGGGTTGACCTTTCGTTTACAACCGCCGCCTTTTTGGTTTTGGGCGCGAACATCGGCACATGCAGCACAGCGCTTCTTTCCTCTCTTGCGGCTGACCGCGAGAGCAAGCGGGCTGCCCTGATTCTGGCTGTTTATAAAATCACGGCCGGATCGGCCTTTGCGGTTGCAATCAGCGTGGTTCCGGGGATTTTGCCCTGGTTTCAAGAGCGCTGGGCGGACGGCGCTGTGCAGATCGCGATGTTTCACACCGCTTACAATCTTGTAGCTGCCACTGTTATGATCTTTTTTACCGGGCGCCTGGTCAGCTTTGTCTACAGGCTCTTGCCAAAACTGCCCGCCGAGGACAGCGCCATGCAGCTGATGCACTTGGGCAAAGAAAGCGAACAAACCCCCGCGATCACCTTTACGCAGGCGCACAGCGAACTTTGCCGGATGGGCCGGATGGCCGCAGCCAACCTGGAGCTGGCGCTCAAAGCCTTCTTCGAGCGAAATGCTGAAAAAGCGGTCGAGGTCTTTGAGACCGAAGGCGTCATCGACTATCTAAAACGGGAGATCACCGCTTATCTGATGCGGATACAGAGCACCAAGCTGACCTCCACCGACGTGGAGCGGTTGAGCGCTATGTTAAAAACGGTGTCAGACATTGAGCGGCTGGGCGACCACGCCGAAAACATCGCCGAATATGTACTCAATGACTGGAGCAGCGGGATCAGCATGTCCCCGGAGGCGACCAAAGAGCTGGGCACCCTGAGCAAAGCAATGATGGATACCCTTGCGATCACTTTGGAATCCTACGAAGTGCACGACCTTTCCCGGATCGGGCGTATCCACGAGATGGAGCAGGAAGTGGACGATCTCTCGGCACAGTATCTCGACAACCACATCGGCCGGCTGGACGCAAAGCGGTGTGACCCGCGCTGCAGTGTAATTTTCACCAGCATGGTCAGCGACCTTGAGCGGTGTTCCGACCACGCGATCAACATCGCCGAAAATATTTTGCCCACTTAAGGAGTACCCTATGTCAATCAAACCGGGCAGATACGCCCACTTTAAGGGGAACGAGTACGAAGTGGTCGGGGTCGCCAGCCACAGCGAAACGCTGGAAGATATGGTCGTCTATCGCCCGCTTTATGGGGATGGCAAACTCTGGGTTCGCCCGGCAGCTATGTGGGACGAGCCGGTCGAGCACGGCGGCCGGACGCTCAAGCGGTTTACCTACCTGGGCGGCACCGAATAAACGCATCGCCCTTTCCATATGGAATGTAAATTTCACTTTAACTATATATTGACAATAACAAGATTTGATGTACAATATATCGTATATTCAAAAACAGGGGGGGCTTGACAGCGTTGACGAAAGTGATCAAGCGGCACTATACAAAATCGCTAGAGAATTCAGGCAAAAGCGTCTACGACCTGTTCGAGTGGAAGACGGTAGACGTTGTGCTGACCAATTATTCCACCGGCCAGACGATTACCGATATGAAGGGACTTGCGTTCCCCGAGCACTACTCACAGAGCGCGTGTGATATCATCGCCAGCAAGTATTTTCGCAAAAAGGGTGTGCCCAACGCGCGCGGGCATGAGTGCTCGATGCGCGAGGCCGCACACCGGATGGTCAGCTTCTGGGTTGAATCTTTGTTGGATGAAAAGATGATTACCCCCGAGCAAAAAGAAATCGTCTACGACGAGCTTGTCTATACGCTTCTGGCGCAAATCTGGGCGCCGAACAGCCCACAGTGGTTTAACACCGGACTAAAGCTCGCCTACGGGATTCAGGGCTCGCCCCAGGACGTTTATTACTACGACGAGACAAAAGGCGAAGTGGCGCTGGCCGAAGATTCGTTCACCCGCACCTTTGGTTCTGCTTGTTTTATCCTGAGCATTGCCGATTCGCTCATGGGTGAGAAGTCGCTGACCGACCAGCTCACCACCGAAACTTTGCTGTTCAAATTCGGTTCAGGCGCGGGGACAAACTGGTCAACCATCCGCTCGAAAGACGAAAAGCTTTCCGGCGGCGGAAAATCCTCCGGCCTGCTCAGCTTCTTAAAAGTATCCGACCGAAACGCGGGCGCGATCAAGTCGGGCGGCACCACCCGCCGCGCCGCTAAAATGAACGTGCTCAATCTCGACCATCCTGAAATCTTGGATTATATCAACTGGAAACGGACCGAAGAAGACAAAGTGGCCGCGCTCGCCAAGATGGGTTACTCACCGGCCATTGACGGGGAAGCTTATGAGACGGTCTCCGGTCAGAACGCGAACAACTCGATTCGCATTCCCAACGCGTTTATGGAACAGCTCGACAACCCGGCCGCCGGCTGGAAAACATACGAGCGCACAACCGGGAACCTCGCCGGTGAAGTCCCGGTTGAAGAGATCTGGAACAGCGCGGCGCTCGCGGCCTGGCGGTGCGGTGATCCCGGCGTACAGTACGACGACATCATCAACGCCTGGCACACCTGCCCGGCGGGCGAAGACGGCCAGGACGGCGCAAGCCACAACCGCATCAACGCGTCAAACCCCTGTTCTGAGTACATGTTTCTGGACGACACCGCCTGCAATCTCGCGAGCATAAACATCGCGAAGTTTTACGACCCCGCCTCCGGGCACTTTGACCTGGAAAGCTATCTGCACACCGTCGCGCTTACCCAAATGGTACTGGAATCCACCATCCACTGGGGGCAGTTCCCGACCAAAGACATCGCGCGAAAGTCGTATGGTTTTCGGACCACCGGGCTTGGGCTGGCCAATCTCGGTACTCTGTTTATGCAGATGGGCCTGCCCTATGATTCAGATGAATCCCGCGCGGTAGGCGCCGCTTTGACCTCTATCCTGACCGGATATTCTTATTACACATCCTCGCTGATGGCCGCACAAACTTCGCCGTTCGCGCATTATGAGCAGAACAAAATCCAGATGAACCGGGTCATTCGAAATCACGCGCGGGCGGCGTCTGCGCTCGACTTTGCGTTCGAGAATTTGCCATACCGTCCGGTTGTGATTGATCACGACCTTTTGCATTCGCTTTCTCTCACAAATGTGTCGGACGGACTTAAGTCGATTTGGGCGGACACCATTCAGTCCGGGCAAGAGCATGGATATCGAAACGCGCAAGTCACCGTGCTCGCGCCAACCGGTACAATCGCGTTCGCAATGGACTGCGCATCCACCTCAAGTGAGCCGTTTTTTAGCCATATTGCTTACAAAAAGCTGGTGGGCGGCGGGTTTATGACCATTGTCAACCCCGCAATTGAGGCCGCGCTCACAAAGCTGGGTTATAGCGAAGCGCAAACGAGCGACATTTTGGCATACGTTTTGCGCACAGAAAATCGAGATGGCCGCGACATTCTGATCGACGGGAAAATCGAGGGCGCGCCGCATTTAAAACCTGAGCATTACGGCGTTTTTGACACAGCAAACAAATGCGGATCCGGCCAAAGATCAATCAGCGCGCAGGGCCATGTAAAGATGATGGGCGCGCTTTCGCCGCATGTCACCGGCGCGATCAGCAAAACGGTTAACCTGCCAAATGAAGCAACTGTCGAAGATATCAAAAACATCTATTTTCTGTCCTGGAAGTTGGGTGTTAAGGCGATTGCGCTTTATCGTGACGGTTCAAAATCTTCCCAACCGTTAGAGTCGGCAAAAACAAAAACCGGCACGAGAGATTTTGAAGATTTTAGCTACAAAGAACTGATTGACTATATCCATGCAAACCGGACTTCAACTCGTGTAAAACCAACCGGAATCCGCAGCGCCCACGTGCACGAAGCGTCCATCGACGGGCTTAAGCTTTACATCAGCACATCCTTTTATGACGACGGTCAGCTTGCCGAAATTTACGTAACTTCCGGGCGGGAGGGTTCGCTCGTAAAGGGCCTGCTCAACAGCATTTCAAAAACGATTTCGGTCATGATGCAATACGGTGTCCCCCCCGCTGATATCGCGAAGATGTATCGCGGTCAAAAATACGAGCCAAGCGGTTTCATCACCGACCACCCGTACATTAAATATGTAGATTCCGTCTCAGATTTAATCAGCAAAATTATTGACATTGAACTCGGTGATTACACCTATTGTCAGGTTAAACCAAAGACTTGGAATGCTGAAACTTTTAGCGAAAAATCGACTAAAAAAGGCGGATATTCTGCCGCGGAATACATTCACGGCGAGGTTTGCAGAAACTGTCAAAGCACCAAACTTGTCAAAAGCGGCGTATGCAAGGTTTGTACCGAATGTGGAACTACAACCGGATGCAGTTAGCAAACTTCACTCATTTTTACAGGTGATACTATGAAATCTTTTGATCATCAATATTTGGATATTGCCGAGAATATTTTAAACAATGGCTATTATGATTCCAACCGCACAATCAACAAAACATATAAACTTCCACATCAAATTATGCAATTCGATTTGGCGCATTCTTTCCCGATTTTAACCACAAAACGAGTGGCGTTTAAAACTGCTGTAAAAGAACTTTTGTGGATCTTTAAAGATCAGAGCAATAATGTCAAAAAGCTGCAAAAAGAGAACGTGCATATCTGGGATGAATGGATGCTTGAAGACGGCACAGTCGGCACTTCTTATGGCTATATAGTTGGCAAGTATAATCAAATTGATCAATTAATTGATACGTTAAAAAAAGACCCGCAAAGCCGCAGAATGTTGATTGATTTGTGGCAAATTCCACACCTTGATACCGGCGCGCTGCATCCATGCTGCTTCTTGACCGTTTGGGATGTAAGCTTTGGCCGGCTAAACTGTATGCTGGTTCAGCGCAGCGGGGATTGGCCGCTCGGTGTGCCTTTCAACACCAGCCAATATGCGGTTTTGACGCACATGCTCGCCCAGGTCACCGGTCACAAACCCGGGCTTTTTACTCATGTAGTCAACAACGCGCACATATATGAAAATCAGCTGCCAGGTATAAAATTACAGCTTGAACGGCGGGCAAATATCTTCCCGCCACCCAAATTGTGGCTCAACCCTGAAGTTCAAAATTTCTATGACTTTGTGATTGACGATGTTCAATTAATCGACTATCAATGCCATCAAGGCATTGATATGGAAGTTTCAGTATAGGAGCTGATTTTATTCTTTCGTGTATCGCTGCAATCGGCGCAAACTACGAGTTGGGAAAAGACGGTAAAATGCCTTGGAATATCGAGGCGGACTTGCAATATTTTCGACAAAAAACGATGGGGAAAACCATTGTCATGGGCCGTGCCACTTTTGAGAGCCTGCCCTGTATTTTGCCTAAGCGGCAGCATCTGATCCTAACGCGTGATCACACTTTTAAAGTTGAGCACCCGGCGGTAAAAATCATCTCACATTTGGATGATATCGCACCAAATATTGAACCCTTCGACGAAAATTTTGTGATTGGCGGCGGACAAATTTACTGCGCACTTTTACATCACTGCGAAAAACTATATATCACACGAATCGACAAATCGTTTGACGCCGACACTTTCTTTCCTCAAATAGCGGAAAAGGACTTTAAATTGGTTGACATATCCGAGCGATTCTACGACCAAAGCGAGGGCGTTCACTTTACTTTCGAAACTTATGAAAAGCGCATTTAATCAATCATCAAGTTGAATGCGCGATCCGGTTGCGCCTTGTTGGCCCTGATATTTACCGCTGTAAGGGTTTTGCGCCGGAAAATCCATCTGGGCAAAAACAAGCTGCCCGACCCTGCGCCCGGCTAAAAGTTCAATTGCCCGGTCACTCGCGTTAAACAATTCAAGCGTTATCTCGCCTTCAAATCCAGGATCAACCCAACCGGCATTTTGTATGAAAAGGCCCAGCCGCCCGATCGAACTTCGGCCCTCTACAAACGCCGTTAAGTTGTTGGGGAGCCGAAAATATTCGATGGTGGTGGCCAACACAAATTGCTTTGGCAATAGCAAAAAGCGATCTGCGGCAAACGAATGGTAGGCAATCGGCTGATCCATTTTAAGGACGCTGTCGCCGCTTTGCATCACGCTGAACGAGCTGCCCAAACGCACATCCACACTCGCGGGCTGAATCTGTTTATCGTCAATTGAGCTAATTCCAAGCTCGCCTGTTTTAAGCAAATCTCGAATCGTTTTGTCAGACAAAATCATTAATCAAACCTCCGCCACCGCATTTATACAATACAGGCAATGTTGTCAATTCACTGGCATTATACATTATAACGCGCGAAAAGGAAAGTTTTTTCGCGCGTTTTTTTGTTGTTTATGCGTAGCCAATGATCGTTGTTCAATTATTTTGTACTTTACCAATAAAACAATTTCCTATTGATAATAATTTTGCTATATTTCAAATAGAGTTATGCAAAAATTCATCGTGAGAGGATGGCGCGACATATGAGCCATCAGTTAAATGCCCGATGCCCGCTAAAATCTTCAAAGTTCTGGTCAAGCTAGGCGACGTCGTTTCTGCCGGAGATATTGTCATCGTTTTAGAGTCAATGAAGATGGAGATTGATGTTGAGACCGAAGACGGCAGCACTGTCAAAGCTGTGCCGGCCGTTGTCGGCGGAATGTACCTAAAGGGCGATATCCTTGTTGAGGTCGACTAGATCACAAACTGTAAACGACCTGATCAAAGACAAGGCAATCAAATGCCTGATTGAGACAGTTCCCGGGCTGCGTACAAACATCTTTCACTTTGACTCTGAAGTTTTGGACTGAAAAGGTTTGATCGCACAGGTCAAAGAAATCGAGTTACAATTCAAGAACGTCGAGACACTCAGGATTAAGTCGCGGGTGATCCGCCTGCCTATTGCTTTTGAAGACAGCGAAACCAGGAAAGCGGTCGAGAAATACCGCGAAAACATCCGCTCAGGTGCACCCAACTGTGAGGGCGGTTACAATCTGGACTACATCGCCGCAGTAAACGGAACCACCAAACAGGAGGTCAAAGACAAAGTACTGACCACCGAGTGGCTTAACAGCGGGTGTGGATTTTGGCCGGGCGGCGGATTCTTCCGGCCGGTCGACCCGCGCTGTGCGCTGGTTGTTCCCAAGTACAACCCGCCCAGAACCTGGACGCCGGAGGGTGCGGTCGGGATTGGCGGCCCGTGCATCTTTACTTATACCACCCCGGTCGGCGGCGGCTATCAGCTGTTTAGCAGGACCATCCCGACTTTCCAGTTCGCGATGAAGCGCCCGCAGTTTAAAGGCAACCCCTGCCTTTACCGGAATGTCAACCGAATCAAGTTCTTTGAAGTTTCTGAAGACGAGATTCTCGACATCTACAAGCATGTGCATGAAGAAATCGATTACCGTTATCAGGTTGAAGACGGCGAAATCGTGGTCAAGGATTACCTCGCCTGGCTAAACCGGGAAGACATAAAAGGGTACCGGTTGGGTGCCCTTTCGTTTGCGGGTATTTGGGGTCTGTTTACACCTAGGGCGTGTTGACACAAAGCTGAACGCCCGTATTTTGGTGAATTTTGAGCCTTTCATCGTTGTCGTTACAAAGTACTGACGATGAGCGCCCATACAGCGAAGAGTCTCAGCGGAATACATA